>ULRH01051311.1_pt1 | contig 31179 bp, 29 predicted proteins | sample 1955271 | NCBI WGS metagenome assembly ULRH01 (sample SAMEA4835677, study PRJEB28245) | human gut metagenome | biome: gut microbiome; material: fecal sample | place: Denmark | collected 2008 | reverse complement strand
ACCTCCTACCCGATTGCTCGGCATGAGTATTAGCTAACGGGTGTAAGTCCCCAATGAGCCCTAATAGCATCACCCGATTTATAGAGGGTAAGCTTCATCTGAGAGTAAACAGAGAAAAGACAACAGTCTCCTATGTCCAAGGTGTAAAATACTTAGGTTATTCCTTTTATAATTCCAAAGGTAAATTTGAATTATGTGTGCATCCCCAATCCAAAGCCAAGATGAAAACCCGTCTGAAAGCACTGACAGGTCGTAGCAACGGAATGGGATATGCGTGTAGAAAGCAAAAACTAAAGGAGTATATAAGAGGCTGGATAGGTTATTATCACCTTGCCCATATGAAACGTCTGCTCTTGGAAACAGACGAATGGTTACGACGTCGCATACGTATGTGCATATGGAAATCCTGGAAGAACCCTAAGACGAGAATATCAAACCTGATTCGCTGTGGAATCCCTAAAGGGAAAGCCTATGAATGGGGTTACACCCGTCTGGGTTACTGGCGTATTGCTGACAGCTGGGTAACACACAGTTCTATGACTAACGAACGATTAAGAGTTGCCGGATATCCAACACTCTATGACGAGTACCTCAAATGGTATCCTAAATAAAGAACCGCCACGTGCGGAACCGCCTGCGTGGTGGTGTGAGAGGTCGGAAAACGAAAGTAGGAAGAAAACTACTTCGTTTTCCTCCTACTCGATTCCCCCACCTGCATTTCGGGGCAAAATGGGGCAATAAAAACAGGTGAAATAGGTGGACTTGATTTCCACCGAAACAAAGTCCACCTATTTGCATCATACTTCTTTGATTTTCTGCATTTTTGTAAACTTGCAATTGCTTGAAAAACAGTATTTTTCCAGACCTTATACTCCCAGATAAAGAAGCAATGGAGCGTTTAAACATTTTGATGAGTGAATACAGACCGGTGCTAAATGGGGAAAGGTTTCTTACTGACGCAGAATTGTCCGAGTGTCTTAAATTGTCAAGAAGCATATCGATGAATGGCATAATGCACATTGGTAATGCAACAAATAAAAAAAGTGGTCATTTGCATTTGATTATATAAATACATTTTGTATTTTTGCACTAAATACGAGTAAATGCACGCGTAAAAATACGAGTTATTACACATTTTCAAATACGAGTATTTGCACATATAGGAATGTATTTAACGAAAAGACAATGGCTACAATTGCGGAAAAGATGGCGGTTTCAATGGAGGAATTGCGGAAGCTCCAGGAACAGCATCCTTGTGTGGTATTGCAAGGGACGAAAGAAATAGGAAGAACGCATTTGACCAGATTGTTGGATAACGGCTGGTTACAGGAAGTAATGAAGGGCTGGTACATCGCTGCCAGACCGGGAGCGGAAGGAGACACGACGGTATGGTATACTGCGTTTTGGCATTTTATTGCGAAATATGCAGGTGCAAAATTGGGGGAACGGTGGTGTCTGACCGCTGAACAATCGTTGGATTTGTATTCGGGAAAGACGACTGTTCCGACACAGGTAATCATCAAATCGCCGAACGGCAGCAATAATGTGCAGAAATTGATGTATGGCACTTCGCTTCTGGCATATCGGAGCGACATACCGGAACAGCTCTATCAAGAACCGGAATATGGGCTTAACCTTTATCCCCTTGCAGAAGCATTGGTTTATGCCACTCCGAGATATTTTCAGGCGGAAAAGATTGCTGCCCGTACCTGCTTAGCCATGATTCAAGACGCCGCTGATATATTAAAAGTCCTGACAAGAAATGGAGCCTCGCGCCGCGCCGGAAGGATTGCCGGGGCGTTCCGTAATATCGGCAATAATGATATAGCGGACAGTATCGTTTCTACCATGAAAGGATTTGGATATGACGTACGGGAAGAAGATCCTTTCAAGGAGAAGCTCCAAACGCCTGTCGTTTATGAAGTCTCACCATACGTCACTCGTTTGCGCTTGATGTGGGAGAATATGAGGGAGAAGGTAATCGAACTTTTTCCGGACGCTCCCGGTCGTATAGATGATGTGGAAGGGTATCTGAAACGTGTAGATGAAAAATATTCGGAGGATGCTTACCATTCACTGTCCATAGAAGGGTATAAGGTATCACCTGAACTCATCGAAAAAGTCCGGTCCGGTAACTGGCAACCGGAAGATGAGGACAAGGAACATAAAAACGCCTTGGTCGCACGTGGCTATTATCAGGTATTCCAGGCTGTTAAAAAGACAATTTCCGATGTGTTGCAAGGGAAAAATGCCGGGGAAGCGGTAAAAACCGACCATTCTACTTGGTATATACAGATGTGGATGCCATTTGCTGCGGTAGGGATTTTGCAAAGGGAAGATTTGGTAGGTTACCGTACCGGACAAGTGTATATACGCGGCTCGCAACATATCCCGCTTAACCCAAAAGCCGTCAGGGATGCCATGCCCGTATTGTTTGACCTTTTGAAAAACGAGCCGCATCCGGCTGTAAGAGCCGTATTGGGACATTTCTTTTTCGTATTCATTCACCCGTATATGGACGGGAATGGAAGAATGGGGCGTTTTATCTTGAACGTTATGCTCGCATCTGGCGGATATAGCTGGATGGTCATTCCGGTTGAACGGAGGGAGGAGTATATGAAAGCATTGGAAAAGGCCAGCGTAGAGGGTGATATTTCGGATTTCACGAAAGTGATAGCGTCTTTGGTCAGATAGTTATTTTGATATAAGACAAAAATATGTCAAAAGTAAGAAGCTGTTTTGAATTTATCGTGCGATGATTTGGGATGAGTTTTTGAGGCATTTTCGCTTCTGTGATGAGGAAGATAGCGGGCTATCTGACGAAGAACAGGAGCGAAAAGGACCAAAAAATCACCCAAAGCACACACGAAAACGGATACATCAAGCCAAGAAAAACTTTTTGGAGAAATTCAAAACAGCTTCTAAATGAAATGCGAATAATTCATTCAAAAGTTGTTCTAATGAACAAAATTCTCAAAGCATACTTTTCTACTGTGGATCAGGGACAAGGCAGCATTGATGCTTCCTTGCCAATTTGGCAAGGAGTGCTTTTTCTTTCTGCTGTTGCCTAACCCTGTAGTTTTCTTGCCCCAGCTCTATGAAATCCGTCCCCTTGGTGAGTACGTTCCAGTAGCAGATTGCCAGTTTTCTACAGACTGCGACAATAGCTTTCCCGGTTCCGGCTTTTGCCGCTATCCGGTGATAGAAAGCGGCCAGGGCCGTTTTGCCTTGCGAGATGGAAGACACCACTTTCTTAAATGCCTGCGCCGCATGGCTTTTTATCCGGTCGGTGCGTAAAGAAATGATGACTCCCCCGGTTATTTTGTTATGGGGCGTAAAGCCAAGATAAGAGGCGAAGCATTTGGCGGAGGGGAATCCTTTTCCTTGATACGGCGCACATACTTTGCTACGTTGTCGGGCTTCTTTACCAAAGGAAAGATGATACCATCCTCACCGTTCTCCGGTCTTGGAGGAAGTAAGGAAAGAGCCAAAGTGTTGAGTGGAACGCTAACGGACGCTTGGTCTTGTGCTGGATGATGGAAACCATCCGCACGCCGTTCACGTCCTTGATGTCGCTCCACCGCAAGTGCTGCATATCACCGAGCCGAAGTCCCGTCATGCACGAGAACAGGAACGCTTTCTTCACGATGTCATATCGGCACGGAGTGGCAATCAGCGTCCGCAGTTCCTCTATGGTCAGGAACTCGCGCATGGCACTTTTCTTTTGTGGCTTCTCTTTTGCGTCCAACAGTTTGAACGGGTTGTTGTCAATCAGCCCCTCGCGGACTGCCATGTTCAAGGCGGCGGCCAAGCGGTTCATGAAGATGCGGCAGGTGGTGCTGCCCAAGGTCTTTTTCCCGTTGTTGAACGTGCAGGTTTTCAGAAAGGCGATGAAGCCCTTGCAGAAATCCTTGTCCACCTCTTTCAGGGCAAGGTTAGGCTTCCCTATATATAATAGGTATTGTTCCACCCTTGCCTGCGCGTTCCGCTTCGACCTCATGCTTGCCGGGGTAAGGCCGTTCTCATCCTTTGTGTACTTCTCCACCCAAGCGGCAAGCGTCATCCGTCCCTTTTTCACGTTCTCCCAATTCACAAGGCCGTGCCGCTGGATGTCGAGAGGATGCGCTCAGCCTTGATTTGCTCGGCCTGTTTGAACGGTTCTTGTTCTGCAACTTGGCGGCTGCGTTCACTTCCGGCACAAGGTAGAGTTTCAAGCCTTCTTTCTTCCTTGCGTCCATGTAATACATGTCAAGATACAGGCTTACATTGCCGTTGTTGAGCCTCTTTTCGCGTATGCGGACAGGCTCTTTACTTTTTGATTTCTTTCTTCTTCCGTCCCATTTTCTTTTCTGTGTTATCCGTTTCTTGAATTTGTTACTATATTGTTTAGCAATTATTTATGCGCAACACAAAGATAAATCCGAAAGGGACAAAAACGGGACAAAAAGCGCACGAAAATATCTCAATTTAGGCAAATATAACGGTTTAATCAAAAATTAGCAGATACTCATAACTGACTATCAATCAGTTCGATTTGACCGATTTCGTTATATTTGATTTCCTATGGTTTTACCCGTTTGCGATAATTGGTGGATTCCGTGGAGTCACAGCGCAGGCTTCTTCTGGAAGCGACACGAAAAAAACGAAGATATAGGGTAAGTGTTTTGTTCTACAGGGTTGTTATATAAATGATTTTGTTTGTCTACGCTGTAGACGGAGCAAAAGTATTTTATAAACTAACCCTAATTTAATGTGAGACCTTAAAAAACGAGTATGAGAAGCGGAAAATCTTGTGGAATCTTATTCCGGGCATGGGCATTGTCTATGCTTGTCGTAATGCCGTGGCAATTTGTGGCGGCGGAATCTCGATGTGTTGAAGAGGAAAATGTTTGGATAGATGATTATGCTGGTGCCGTGTCGGGCGTAGTTCGTTCGGCGGCTGGAGCCGAGAACGGTACCACATTGACCGTGCGTAATGGCAAAGCGGCTACGGGCTATGTGCGCGTAGAGTTATCCGAGGCTGTTGATACGGATTTACAGGTGACTTTTGCGATAAGTGATGCGGCACTGGCGGTTTATAACGAAGTAAATGGTTGTACTTATACCACGTATGACAGAGCGGAGTTGGCAAAAGACGGGAAAGTAACTATCCCGGCAGGTCAGCGTCAGTCGGATTATGTAGCGGTACGTATTCCGGCAGGTGGGAAAGGTGATGCTGTTGCAATTACGGCTACTTTCGACAAACCTGGCATGAAGAGTGAACCGTTCGTTTATCGGGTATCCGAGATGAACGCCCCTGTGTATGATAAGCCTCTGAAGAACTTATGTTATATAGAGGTCAACAACGAGAATCCGTTGAATGCAGGTGAATATACATTGTCGGACGGCAAACCGTTTTTTGATATTGTGAGTGTATTTGCGGCAAATATAAATCTTAATGAGGAAGGAAAACCGTATATCCATTGCAATGACCAGGTGACTTTTGTCTTGCGCCATGCCGATGAAATCATCCGTCCGTTGCAAGCGAAGGGTATCAAGGTACATTTGTCTATTTTGGGCAATCATGACGATGCCGGAATGCGTAGCTTGAGTGAAGAAGGTGCGAAAGCGTTTGCTCAAGAGTTGAAGATGTATGCTGATATTTATGGTTTTGACGGTTTTGACTTTGACGATGAGTATTCATCGTATGCAGAAAACAATTTCAAGGGAAGTGCCGTGTCGGGACCGAATGTCGTAGCTTCGGTCGGCGAATGTACGAGTGCCAATTATACCAAATTGATGGAGGCTTGCCGTGAATGGTTGCCGAAAGGTGAAAGCACTTTTGGTATTTATTGGTATACCGATAACGACCAGCCGGTCGGAGCGCACCTGGAGGATTTGATAGATTACGCTGTATATGGAGCGTATGGTGCTTTCGATGAATACAGGCAACAAGAGCTGAGTAATTCTATCGAGGCTCCGTATGCCATAACGTTGAGTGGATTAGACGCGACGGGAGGGATGAAGGCGGTTTCTGTCAACGAGGAATATTTGAGGAAAGTAAAAGACGGGGAGTACGGTTATTTCGCGTTTTATGATTTGAAATCGAACCGGGTATATACCAAAGAATTTAATCAAGTTGCGAAGATTTTATGGGAAGGGCAGACAGTAAAATGGACTGGGAATGTATATGCGCGTACTGAAATGGTTCCTGTAAAGTATTCCGTTTTGTCTGAAGGTAAGTGAAGATTGTTTTTCTGGATAAGTAGCTTTGCATGGCGTGAGAAATGTAAATACTCTCTACCTGTTGTTTAATAGATAAATAAAGTGAGAAGGCCGGAGTCTGTGTGTGACGCATAGTTCCGGTTTTTTTTTAGTGCTTCATGTTTTTGTAGGCACAAAAAAACGATATTCATCTTTTTATGAATACCGCCGGCTTCCGAAAGAACCCCCATTGATAGGGTTCTTGTTTCATCTTCATTCAGTTGTTTGTGTTTGTTGTTATCCTTTTTACCTTTTCTTTTTACCTCAAAGCAAAACTAATTTTACCTATTGGATGTAATTCCTGAAAACTACCTTTTTACTAATACCTAAAAAACAAAAACATCTAATTACCTCTTAATCTAATACCTTTTCTTTTGCTTTGAATCTTTTTACCTATATATGTTTCTACTATCTATTAGTTTGTGCTTACTGGTTTCACAACCACAGTGCAAAGGTATGGCTTTTTCTTGTATCTGCAATAAGAGTGAGAGAATTATTATAAAAAATGCTATATTTCTTGATGTAAATCATCTCGTCCGTTCTGTGATATGTCCGAAAATGGGCTTTTGTGTGCGGAAACAGTGCCTGTGTGTGCGGTAACGGTTTGTTTTTATAGCAGAATGGTTGGCTTTTGCTGCTGTTTTGTGCTTGTTTAAAACGTAACTTAAATGTGCGTGTTTTGTCTGAATTGTTAAAAAGAATCTTTTAGCCTCAGGATTCGCTGGTTGCTGCTCCCGCGAAATTCCAAGTGTGGAGAGTAAAGCGATTTATCGAACCTGCCGTCCACTAAGACATCGATATAGGCAAGAATGGGATGCCGGAGCGGATCGGCGAGCAACTCCTCATACGTATATCCGGTATAGCACCAGATGTTCAGTCCGGTTTGTTCGCGAAATAGCCGGATAACGGGCAGGAAGGCTTTCGGATTATAGAACGGGTCGCCTCCGGAAAAAGTGATGCCATCCAATAAAGGGTTGGCGTTGATTTGGGCAATCATTTCATGAATGGCTGTATCGGTCAAAGGAGAACCAGCCAATGGATTCCAGGATTCAGGGTTATGGCATCCTTTGCAATGATGGCTGCATCCTGCAAGGTAAATGGAGAACCGGATGCCCTCGCCATCCACAATGGTTTCGGGGTATGTATATAGATAATGGAGCATGGCTCTTGAGGGTTGATAGTCGATAATTAATAGCTTTGTAATGTGCCGGCAAAATAGCGTAAAGCCAAGAGGAACTGTTTTGGATTTCTACAAAAAGTTTTTCTCATCTTGATGCTTTCGTGTGCGCTTTGGATGGTTTTTTGTCCTTTTCGTTTCTGTTCCGGCTATTTTTCCCACCACAGAATTGAAAATGTCTAAAAACTCCTCCCCAATCATCACACGAAAACGGATACATCAAGCAAGAAAAACTTTTTGGAGAAATTCAAAACAGCTTCTTAACGGTTCATTGTTTAATGGTGTTTTATGCGGTCGCGTTCTTCGGCGCGTTTGGCCGAGTTCCAGCTGCTTAAGTCTCCGGTAAGATAGCCAGTGATACGCCGCATACGGAGGATGTTCTCGCTATTACATATCGGACATCTATCGTAAATGACTCCACGATAACCGCAATTATGGCAGGTGTCTACCGGATGGTTGATAGAACCGTATCCGATACCCTCATCGTGCATTACCTTGACAATTTTGGCGATGGCGCGCACGTTCTTCTGTGCTTCGCCGTCCAGTTCCACGTAGGTGATGTGTCCGCCGCGTGTCAAAGCGTGGAAAGGGGCTTCGCGTTTGATTTTCTCTACGATGCTGATAGGTTCTTTTACATCCACATGGAATGAATTGACGTAATAATCACGGTCGGTTACGCCGGGGATGATGCCGTATTTCTTGCGGTCGATGCGGGTAAAACGTCCCGAAAGTCCTTCGGCAGGTGTTGCCAGTACCGAATAATTCAATCCATATTTCTGTTTCAGCTTATCCGCCACACGGTTCATCTCCTCTACCGCTTCGTAGAGAGTGTCCCATGCTTTGCGGTTGTGTCCGTGTCCTTCTCCATAAAGAGCCACCATTGCATTGTGTCCGCCGATAAAGCCGATGCCCAAGGTACCTTGTTTCAGTACGTCGCCTACTTCATCGTTCGGGTTTAGCCTGCCTCCGCCTTTCCATACGTCGTTGCTCATCATGAAGGGGAATTGGCGGACAAGGGCGGTGCGTTGGTATTGGTAGCGCACATAAAGTTGTTCACCGATGAATTCCGCCATCCGGTGTACCGATTGTAAGAACAACTTTCTGGCGCATTGCTCCATGGCTTCCCGATTGTTTTCGCCTGCGGTACGTTCGGCTTCCCGATGTGCTTCAATGGCGAGGCGGGGCAGGTTCATTGTGGTAAACGAAAGGTTTCCACGTCCCAAGCTGGTTTTTTCGCCGTTCAGGTTTTCGAACACTCGGGTACGGCATCCCATTGTTGCCAGTTCGTAGCGATAACGTTTCGGGTCGTTCTTGTCCCATTTTTCGTTCTGGTTGAACGGGGCATCAAGGAACATGAAGTTAGGGAAGAGGGCTTTTGCCGTGGTTCGGCAGGCTTTCAGGAAGAGGTCGAAGTTGGGGGTTTCGAACGTCATTCCTCCGTTCAGTGCCGATTCAAAGTCGGTCATCGCCTTCTGGTAGTCGGCTTCCGAATAAGATACGCCGTCCTTTATCTTAAAGATTTGGATAGGGAATACCGGCACTTCTCCTCGTGTGCCCAGTCCTTCCACCGTAGCTTTCAGCAATTCTTCGATGACCATCCGTCCTTCGGCTGAGGTGTCCGTTCCGTAATTGATGGAACTGAACACCACTTGATTGCCTCCGCGCGAATGCATCGTGTTCAGGTTATGGATGAATCCCTCCATCGCCTGATGCGTGTCTTTGCGCACTTGCTTGTGGGCAGCGTGCAGGATGTGTGCCAATTCTTCCTCGGTGAGAACGATGCTTTGGTTTGCCAGTGCGGAAAGAAATGCCGTCCGGGCTTCTTTTGCCGGTTCGATGGAAACAAGATGTGTGTGCACCTGTGTCGCTAAGTTTTTTTCATCGATGGTGTTTCCTTTCATGTCCATATAGAAGGTAATGCCTGTTACGATGGCTTTCTGATAGCTTTTCAATACGCCTTTCGCCATGAAGAAGTCGAAGGCGGGGATGGCCTGGCCTCCGTGTTGCTCGTTCTGGTTGGTTTGGAAAATGATGGTTGCCAGCGTGGCATAGCTTTGGATGGACTGGGGTGTGCGGATGCTTCCGTTCTTTGTGTGGAAGCCGCGCTCGAACAAGTCGTCCAAATCATATTGGATACACGTGGTGGTCTTGGTGGGGTAATAATCCAAGTCGTGAATATGGATATCCCCTGTGCGGTGCGCTTCGGCATATTGCTTGGGCAAGAGGTATTTGTACGTATAGTCTTTGGTGACTTCCGAGGCGAAGGTCATCATCTGTCCGGCAGGCGTATGGCTCGACATATTGGCGTTGCTCAGGTTCACATCGTTTTTGTCTATTGCCACGATGCCATCCATGATGTGCTTCATTTGCGTCTTGCGTTCGCGTTCGGTGTTTCGCCATTGGCGGTAGATGATGTATTTCTTAGCCACTTCGGGCTGCACTTTCATCAGCTCGTTCTCTACGAGGTCCTGTATTTCTTCTACTTCCAATATGGGGTGTTCGAAGTGGGCGATGACCCGTTGTGTGATTTCTTCGATAAGTTGCTCCTGGTTTTCCAGTCCGGTAGCTTGGAATGCTTTCCCGATAGCGTTCGAGATTTTAGAAGCCGAAAAGCTTTCTTGCTTTCCGTCCCGTTTGATGATGCAAATGTCTGTTGCGTTCATGTCGTGTTGCTTTTATAAGGGTTGGACAAACAGTTGCAAAGGTAATGATTTGGATGATTATTTCAAATTCGAAATTCTAATTGTTATCTAAATTGGACAACTTTGAAAAATAAAAACGGCGTTACACGTATGTGTAACGCCGTTTTGTGGATAACTTAATTTAAAATAAGATTCTTCTATTTGAAAAATCAGATAATGTTTATATTAGGAAGGATTTACTGGCTCCAACCCCATTCCTTTTGCCTTTTCCAGCATAAATTGGAAGGCAGCATCGTGTTCGTTGGGGATGATACCGTCGAGGATGGCATCTTTTATCGCGCTTTTCAGTTCACCTATTTCCCGACACGGGTGCAGGTTGAATATGCGCATGATTTCTCCTCCGTCTACAGGAGGTTGGAAATTGCGGATGCGGTCTTTCTCTTCCAAGTCCTTCAGCTTTTGTCGTACCAGCTTGAAATTGTCGAGGAAACGTTGTTTGCGTGCTTCGTTTTTCGACGTGATATCCGCTTCGCAGAGTGTCATCAGGTCGTCGATATCATCTCCGGCTTCAAATAACAGACGGCGTACTGCCGAGTCGGTCACTACGTCATCGGCTATTACGATGGGACGCATGTGCAGTCCCACCAGCTTTTGTACGTACTTCATTTTTTCATTCATCGGCAATTTCATCCGGCGGAAAATTTCGGGCACCATTTTCTCGCCTACATAATTATGGTTATGGAAAGTCCAGCCCAGGCGCGGATCCCAGCGTTTGGTGCGTGGCTTGCCGATGTCATGCAGCAGGGTAGCCCAGCGCAGCCAAAGGTTGTCCGATACTTTCGCTATGTTGTCTACTACCTCTAAGGTGTGATAGAAGTTGTCTTTGTGTCCGCGTCCGTTGCGCACCTCTACTCCTTGCAGGGCGGTTAGTTCGGGGAATATCAGTTCCAATAGCCCGCAGCGGTCTAAGTCGACAAAGCCTTTCGAGGGTACGGGCGAGAGCAAGATTTTGTTTAGTTCGTCCTTGATGCGTTCGTACGAGATGATTTTGATGCGCTCGCGGTTGCGTTCCAGTGCGTTGAAAGTCTCGTCTTCGATATAGAAATTCAGTTGGGTGGCGAAACGGATACACCGCATCATGCGTAGTGGGTCGTCGCTAAACGTGATGTCGGGGTCGAGCGGAGTGCGGATGATACGTTGTTTCAGGTCTTCCAGTCCGTCGAACGGGTCTACCAGTTCGCCGAACCGTGCCTGGTTCAGGCATACCGCCATCGCGTTGATGGTGAAGTCGCGCCGGTTTTGGTCGTCTTCCAGCGTTCCGTTCTCTACGACAGGTTTACGGCTGTCATGGCTGTATGATTCTTTGCGTGCCCCCACGAATTCCACTTCCGTTTCGAAAAACTTCACTTGTGCGGTGCCGAAGTTATGGAATACGGACACGTGCGCTTTCGGACCTAACTTTTTGCCCAAGGCTTCTGCCGCTTCGATACCGCTTCCTATCACCACTACGTCGATGTCTTTCGAGGGGCGGTTGAGGAAAATATCGCGCACGTAGCCTCCTACGGCATAGCATTCCAGCCCCAGTTCATCGGCGGTCTTAGAAATCAGTTTGAATATTTTGTCAGTAAAATGTTCTTTCAGATTCATCATCTCTATGCGTTTTCGTTTCGTCTTTTGTGTTCAAAACCTGTAAATAGGGTGCAAAATTACAAAAAAAGCAGGAGCTTTAGCGGATATGAACCGATTAAATTGTATTTTTGTTTCGTGATTTGAGAAGATATGGAGTAAAAAATACAATAGTATGAAAAAGATAATCGTGGCAGCCGTATGTTTGTTGGCATTCCTTTCGGGATGTAATGGCGATTCGAAGAAAGCCGAGGCATTGTTTCAGCGGGCGGAAGCGTCTTTCGCTTCAGGAAACTATGGTTTGGCCAAGTTGCAGATAGACAGTATCCGTACTCTTTATCCCAAAGCGGTAGATGCGCGTAAGGCAGGCATCCGCCTGATGCAGCAAGTAGATTTGAGTGAGCAGCGCAAGACGCTCGCTTACTTGGATAGTGTGATGCAGGTCAAGCAGCTGGCGTTCGATTCGGTTAAGGGGCAGTTTGTGTTAGAGAAAGATACCGCTTATCAGGAAATCGGTAATTATTTCTATCCTACGCAGGTGGTGGAAAAAAACATCGGGCGTTCGTTCCTCCGCGCGCAGGTGAACGAACGGGGCGAGATGTCGCTTACTTCTATCTATTGTGCCGGAGGAAATATTCATCATACGGCGATAAAAGTCAGTGTTGATGGGGATACATTTGCCCAGACGCAATCTTCGCCAGACAGTTATGAGACAACCGATTTGGGGCGTCCTATCGAGAAAGCCGATTACCGTGTCGGCAAAGACGATGGGGGAGTGGCCTCTTTTATTGTAGCCAATCGCGACAAGCGTCTTTTCCGTTTGGAGTTTATCGGAGACCGGAATTACCGGACCACGATGCGGCGTGATGATGTAAAGGCCGTAGTTGCGGTCAGTGAACTGGCACGTATCCTTTCGGCGATGGAAGAAATCCGCAAGCAACAGAATGAAGCCAATCTGAAGCTGAAATTCGTTACCCGTAAGGTAGAGGAAGCGGAGCAGGCGGAAGAATGATCTAAGAAGCTGTTTTGAATTTCTCCAAAAAGTTTTTCTTGGCTTGATATATCCGTTTTCGTGTGTGCTTTGGGCGATTTTTTGGTCCTTTTCGCTCCTGTTCTTCGTCAGATAGCCCGCTATCTTCCTCATCACAGAAGCGAAAATGCCTCAAAAACTCATCCCAAATCATCGCACGATAAATTCAAAACAGCTTCTAAGAAACCTTGGATATAATCCATATAGGGGACATCGGGTCACGTTGGGTGATGTGGCCGGATGTCCTTTTTGTTTTCATGCGGGAAAATTGTAGTTTCGACTGGTGAAAACAAGCGTTTCATCCTGTGAAAACAACCGGAAACGATTGTTGTAGGGAAGCGTCTTTGCGTTTGATGGCCCTGCGCGAAGCACGATGTGTCGGGAGAAAATAGTTTGTACCTTTCCGATTTTACTTTTTTTAGCAGATAAATCCCCGTTAATTTTGTTCATAAACTAAATTTTATCGTATTTTTGCCTCATATTGTAATGTTGACTTTGCAAAATATGATAAATAACATAAAACATCTGGGTATTGTGGAAAGCATAAACGGTTCTCGTCTGAAAGTGAGAATTACGCAGGCTTCTGCTTGCGCTTCTTGTAGTGCGAAAGCGCATTGCCACGTTTCCGAGTCGAAAGAAAAGACCATCGATGTGTACAATCGGGAAGGTGTGCCGTGCCAGGTAGGCGAACAAGTATGGATTGTAGCTACCGCTTCGATGGGCATGAAAGCGGTATTGCTTGCTTTTGTGATTCCTTTTTTGATTCTGCTGGGAGGGCTTGTTGCCGGTTTGCGCTTGACGGGAAGTGAAGCAGGGGCTGCCCTGATAGCCCTTGGCGCATTGGTCCCCTATTACCTTATTATATATAGATGCCGCAAGCGGCTCGACCGTTCATTCGTCTTTACTTTGGAAACAGTATTATAATATCAACAACTAACTTTATACTTATGAATCTGATTTTAGTAGCGGTTATTTCATTGGGAGCCATCGGGTTGGTATCTGCCCTTATCCTGTATGTGGCTTCGAAGAAATTTGCCGTGTATGAAGACCCACGGATAGCCCAGGTGGCCCAGGCGCTGCCCCAGGCCAACTGTGGAGGATGTGGGTATCCCGGATGTTCTGGCTTTGCCTCCGCATGTGTGAAGGCCGGTTCGTTGGAAGGGAAACTCTGTCCCGTAGGCGGACAACCTACGATGGAGAAAGTAGCCGGTATCTTGGGGTTGAAGGCCGAAGCTTCCGAACCTAAGGTGGCGGTAGTAAGGTGTAACGGTTCGTGTGCCAATCGTCCGAGACTTACGCAATACGACGGAGTGCGTTCGTGTGCGGTGGCCAACTCTACTTGCGGTGGTGAGACAGGATGTTTCTTCGGGTGTCTGGGATGTGGCGATTGTGTGTCGGTTTGTCAGTTCGGAGCTATCCGCATGAATCCTGAGACGGGATTGCCCGAAGTCGACGAAGGGAAATGTACGGCGTGCGGGGCCTGTGCCAAGGCTTGTCCGCGGAATATCATCGAGATTCGTCCCAAAGGCAAGAATAACCGGCGCGTGTATGTGCAGTGTGTAAACAAGGACAAAGGAGCCGTGGCCCGGAAAGCTTGCGCTGCCGCTTGTATCGGATGCGGCAAGTGTGTGAAGGTATGTCCTTTCGAAGCCATTACTTTGGAAAACAACTTGGCCTACATCGATCCTGCCAAGTGTAAGTCGTGTCGCAAGTGTGAGATGGAATGTCCGCAGGGTGCCATCGTCGCCGTCAATTTCCCGCCCCGCAAAGCGAAGCCGGAAGCGGACTCCGCCCAAACCCTTGCCCAACCTGAAGTAGAACCCTTAAAACAACAGATAAAGTGAAGACATTTAGAATCGGCGGAGTACATCCGGCAGAAAACAAATTGTCGGCGGGCAAGGCTATCAAGCCGCTTGCCCTTCCCCGGCAAGCCGTGTTCCCTTTGTCTCAGCATATCGGTGCGCCCGCTGTACCTGTCGTGAAGAAAGGCGATGCGGTGAAAGTCGGCACCAAGATAGCAGAGGCGGGAGGTTTTGTTTCGGCACCTGTCTATTCTTCCGTATCGGGGAAAGTGAACAAGATAGATGCCGTGGTCGATGCCAGCGGTTATCGTAAGCCTGCCATTTACATTGATGTGGAAGGCGATGAATGGGAAGAATCCATCGACCGTAGCAGCACATTAATAAAAGAATGCAGTCTATCCCCAGAAGAAATTGTAGCCCGAATCAAGGAGGCGGGTATCGTAGGAATGGGCGGAGCGTGTTTCCCCACTCATGTCAAACTGACCCCACCTCCGGGCTGTAAAGCGGAATGCATCATCGTAAACGGTGTAGAATGCGAACCTTATCTCACCGCCGACCATCGGCTGATGTTGGAAAAACCCGACGAGATACTGGTGGGTGTAAGCATCCTGATGAAGGCGGCAAAAGTGCCCCGCGCCTACATTGCCATCGAGAACAATAAGCCCGATGCCATCCGCTTACTCAGTGATAAAGCCACATATTTCCAAGGAATCGAAGTAGTTCCCTTAAAGGTCAAATATCCCCAAGGAGGCGAAAAGCAACTCATTGATGCCGTTATCCACCACCAAGTTCCTGCACCTCCAGCCTTGCCTATCCATGTGGGTGCCATTGTGCAAAATGTAGGTACGGTATATGCCGTCTACGAGGCAGTGCAGAAGCATAAACCGCTCTTCGAACGCATTGTGACCGTTACGGGCAAGTCGTTGAAGGACCCTTCCAATTTCCTTACCCGTATGGGTACGCCGATGAGCCAATTGATAGAGGCTGCCGGAGGAATGCCCGAAGATACGGGCAAGATAATCGGGGGAGGACCGATGATGGGCAAGGCGTTGATGCATGCCGATGTGCCCATTTGCAAAGGAAGTTCGGGCGTTTTGCTGATGAACGGCAAGGAAGCGAAACGCACCGTTCCCCAACCGTGCATCCGGTGTGCCAAGTGTGTGAGTGTCTGCCCGATGGGACTGGAGCCTTATCTGCTTGCCACTTGTTCGGCGCGTGGCGACTGGGAGCGTGTAGAGCATGAAATGATTATGTCGTGCATCGAGTGTGGCTCGTGTCAGTTCACGTGTCCTTCGCACCGCCCGATACTCGACAATATCCGTTTGGGAAAAGGCAAGGTCGGTGCGCTTATCCGTGCGCGCAATGCCAGGAAGTAGTGAATAATTAACAATGAATAATTAACAGTGATTTTATAGTCAACGGTTATGGCAAATAAACTAATCGTATCTTTATCGCCCCACGTGCATAGCGGAGACAGCATACAAAAGAATATGTATGGTGTCTTGATTGCGTTGATACCCGCTCTGCTTGTATCGTTCTTCGCGTTCGGACTGGGGGCTGTCCTTGTCACGCTGACCTCGGTGGCGGCGTGTCTTTTCTTCGAATGGGCTATCACGAAATATATCTTGAAGCGCGACGGAAACACCCTTATGGACGGTTCCGCTGCCTTGACCGGTGTTTTGCTGGCATTCAATCTGCCTTCCAACCTGCCTGTATGGATGGTTGTCATCGGTGCGCTGGTGGCTATCGGCATTGGTAAGATGACTTTCGGCGGATTGGGATGCAATCCCTTCAATCCGGCATTGATAGGCCGTGTGTTCCTCTTGATTTCTTTTCCCGTGCAGATGACCTCGTGGCCTCAGGCAGGCCAGTGGGGCGCTTACCTCGATGCCGAAACCGGCGCTACTCCGCTGGCACTGATGAAGCAAGCCATCAAGACGGGCGACGCTTCCGTATTGGGCGGCCTGCCAAGCAGCCTGAGCCTTTTGATAGGCATTCCGGACAGTGGTCAGATGGGAGCCGGATGTCTGGGCGAAATCAGTGCGGGAGCCTTGCTCTTAGGGCTGGTTTATATGTTGTGGAAGAAAATCATCTCGTGGCACATTCCGGTGTCTATCCTCGTTACCGTATTTGTGTTTTCCGGCTTGATGCACCTGGCCAATCCGGTTTATGCTTCTCCGGTATACCATCTTCTCACCGGCGGCCTGATGTTGGGGGCTATTTTTATGGCGACCGATTATGTCACTTCGCCGATGACCCACAAGGGAATGATTGTCTACGGCGTTGCCATCGGCTTCCTTACCGTGGTAATCCGCACCTTTGGCGCTTACCCCGAAGGCATGTCGTTCGCCATCTTGATTATGAACGCCTTTACGCCGCTCATCAACACTTATTGCAAACCTAAACGTTATGGGGAGGTATTGAAGAAATGAAAAAGCTGGAATCATCACTGAAAAACATGGTCCTGTCGCTGACAGGATTCTCCATACTTGCCGGAGGATTGTTGGGTTGGGTCAATGCGGCTACGGCAGACCCTATAGCACAAGCCAACGCCAAGGCATTGAGCGATGCTATCGCGGTTGTCGTGCCGGGATTCGACAACAATCCGGCCGAAGAGGTAAAGACGGTGGAAGTCGACGGGACCGCCTATAAGGTATATCCCGCTACGAAAGAGGGTGAACCGATAGGGGCTGCCGTAGAAGCCTCTGCCAATGGGTTTGGAGGCGCGCTGACCGTATTGGTAGGCTTCGACACCGAAGGAAACGTCATCGATTATTCTTTACTAAGTCACGCGGAGACGCCGGGACTGGGTTCGAAAGCTGCCGATTGGTTCAAGAAAGGAGCCAAAGGGGATATAACCGGAAAGAATCCAGGCGAGAAGCCCTTGGGCGTGACCCAGGACGGAGGTGAGATAGATGCCATTACCGCGTCTACCATTACTTCGCGTGCCTTCTTGCAGGCGGTAAACCGTGCGTATGCTGCCTATATGGACGAACAGGTGGACGGCACCAGCGGTGCCTCGCCCCAATATTAATCAGGAAAGGAGCAGATTATGAATAACTTGAAAGTATTGATAAACGGAATTGTCAAGGAAAACCCTACGTTTGTCCTTTTGTTGGGGATGTGTCCCACGTTGGGCACTACCTCTTCCGCCCTCAACGGCATGGGGATGGGGCTGGCCACGATGTTTGTGCTGATATGTTCGAATTTCGCCATCTCCGCCATCAAGAACCTTGTGCCCGACATGGTGCGTATCCCTATTTTCGTGGTGGTCATCGCTTCGTTCGTTACCATCCTGCAAATGCTGATGCAAGCATACGTCCCCAGCCTCTACGCCACATTAGGCTTGTTCATCCCTTTGATTGTAGTGAATTGCATTCTGTTGGGACGTGCCGAAGCTTTTGCCTGCAAGAACTCTCCGGTAGCTTCTCTCTTCGACGGGTTGGGCATCGGTTTGGGATTCACCATCGCACTGACTTTGCTGGGTGGTGTGCGTGAGTTTTTGGGGACAGGCAAATTGTTCGGCCTGTCCGTCATGCCCGAGCAGTACGGCATGTTGGTATTCGTGCTCGCGCCGGGTGCCTTTATCGCCTTGGGTTACCTCATCGCTATCGTTAACCGCTTGAAAAAGAAATGAATGTTATGGAATATGTATTGATATTTATCACCGCTATTTTTGTGAACAACATCGTGTTGTCGCAATTCCTTGGCATTTGCCCTTTTCTGGGCGTGTCGAAGAAAGTAGAGACCGCCATGGGTATGGGAGCCGCCGTGGCCTTTGTGCTGACGCTTTCCACCATTGTCACCTATGTCATCCAGAAATTTGTGCTCGACCCCTTCGGGCTTGCCTACTTGCAGACCATTGCTTTTATCCTGGTCATTGCCGCATTGGTGCAGATGGTGGAAATCATCCTGAAGAAGGTTTCGCCCGCTCTTTATCAAGCGTTGGGCGTGTTTCTTCCGCTGATAACTACCAACTGTTGTATCTTGGGTGTGGCCATCCTGGTCATCCAAAAGGACTTCGACTTGCTGACGGGTGTAGTTTATGCTTTCTCTACCGCGCTGGGCTTCGCGCTTGCCTTGATTGTTTTTGCGGGCATCCGCGAGCAGTTGAGTATGGTCAACATCCCTAAGGGTATGCAGGGGATGTCTATCGCGTTGGTTACAGCCGGCTTGCTTGCCATGGCGTTCATGGGATTCTCCGGAGTAGACAAAGGGCTTGCTGCTTTGTTCGGGCTGTAACAGGCTTCATAAGCATAAAAAAAGAACGTGTCCGCAACTATCGGGACACGTTCTTTTTTTATGCTTATGTCTGTCGTCGGTTGACTGCCTTTCCCGATGCAGTATATATTCATGTGCCAATGCAGTATATATTCATGTGCCGATGCAGTATATATTCATGAGCCGATGCAGTATATATTCATTTTTCTGTGGTGTCATTTGTGTTCTTTACGCCTTTTTGAGCATATTCTTTGTCATAAGGGATAAATTCAGTAATTATAAAGTGATGATACTATAAATCATGTTTTTGCCGTCTGTTATTGAAATCATGCCTTTTTCTATCTGAAATGCTTTTAAATCAATGGTGAGAAAAGATGTTTTGTCACTATGAACCAGTTCTTGATATATACCTTGAGCGGTATAAGTTTGTGTTATAAAATGCGGCCTTCTGTCTATTTTAAGGCGTCCTTAAGGTCCGTATAGACCGACCGGCTTTGTACCGAGCCAACGATTCCTGTACCTCCTATAATGTTGCTATAGTGGGGCGATGGCTCGGCAAGCCCCCAATCCATCAGGTTGCCGCTTACCGATTCTTCATCGGCGTTGAAGATGCCTGTCAGATACTGATAATAAGATTCTGAGAGGGAGTAGAGGATGATTTTCCGGGGGCGTGAATCGTCTCCGCCCGTAAACAATGGGGCTTTTTCTACTATTTTCAGTGTATATCGTGTGCCGTTGAACAATTCGTCGGTAAAGGTACGCCCTTCGTTCCCGTAAATCCCCGTGTCGGTGTCAATCCCGTCAACAGGGGATTGTTGTGCCAGGAATACGTCATCGTAAGAGTAGTCTATGGTTTCGGCGGCCAGCCCGTTTCCGCTTTCTATCCGGATGAAATAGAAGTTTTGCCTGTCTGGATTGTCGGTAAAGGTAATGTGGTAGGTGGCTTCGTATGATTTCCCGTAGGCAGGGCCGTCTGGAGTCCAGATGATTTGGTCGGGGTCGTCAAACGTGCGGACAGTCAGTGTCACTTCTTCAATAGGAATGACTTCCGGAATGCTGTCGCATCCGTATATGGTTCCCATAGGACTGTCCGCTTCGATGGCAATGCCGTCTCCGGGCGATGGGCGGTAGGCGGAAAGATACTTTTGGCTGGTCGTGTCGTATTTCATCTTTTCCATCTTTGCGCCGTTGACGTACAGATAGACTTCGGCATCCGCTATGTTCGAATACCCTTGGCGGTAATCGGTGAAGAAAACAGTCTGGCTTACTTGAGCCATGACGGTTGTGTCCGGAGAAAGTATGGAGTTAAGCACTAACGTGGGTTCGGGGCGGTATTTATCCATGTTGATGTCTTTGTAACAGCTTGTAAGCAAGAGGCCGATAATTAACGCTGTGAGGTGCTTGCACGTTTTCATGTGGATGTCTTTTTAGAATTTATAGGTGTAAGAAACAGACGGGATGAGGGGGAACAGGGCGAATTGCCGGAAGCGCGGAGCCAATGACTGTCCGTCCGTTGTCTGTTTCTGGTTGTTCTTTTCTATCATGATGGGGTTCATCCGCGAATAGGCGTTATATAGCGAAATGTTCCATATCCGCATACGTCCGCGTTTTAAGGGGCGGTAGAAATTAATGCCTAAATCCAGCCGGTGGTATGCCGGAAGGCGCACATTGTTTTTCCCTTCGTAGAAGTTGGGCATTTCTTCTTCCTTGTTGGGGTAGGTAGGCACGATGTCTGTCGGGTATCCGTCCGGATAAGCGTAATTTTCGAGCGAGAGCGTGGCTCTGTTTCCTGTCATGAACACCCATCCGGCATTCAGCTCGATGCGTGGCGATAAACGCCACGTGGCGGATAAGCTCACTTTATGCCGGTTGTCGTATTTCGAGGGGAAACGCTTTCCGCCATTCAGTTCGGGAAACAGGCGGTCGCTCCACATTAGCCCGTATCCGATAAAGCCTTGTATGTTCCCAAATTCGGCTTCGGCTTGGAAATCCATTCCATAAGCCCGTCCGTTTCCGCTGCACAGGGTTTGTTCCCAGGAATCCGTTTGCATATACCGGTAATTGTCTTTGTATTCCAGCAGGTTGCTCATCTTCTTGTAATACCCCTCCAAGGAGAAGGTGTAACGCTTGTTAGGGGATACGTAGATGCCGGCGGATACTTGATGGGAGGTCAGCGGGGCAAAGTGACGGGTGATGGGCAGCCAGTAATCGGTGGGCAAAGAGATGTAATTGTCGCTTACCTGTTGCACGAACTGGCTCATCTTGGCATAGCCCGCTTTCAGGCTTACGGTGGGGCTTACCCGGAAATTAGCGGAGATTCTGGGTTCGAAAACCGGATATTGTTTCCCTTCTACCCGAAAGAACGAGCCGCGTAAGCCGGCATTGAACTGTAGCCAAGGGGCGGCCTGTATGTCTACTTCCACGTAGCAATTCCACTCATTGGCTATTACTTTTGGGTTCGTTTCCCGCTCGGTGGGTAAGGAGGTTGATTGGTTTGCATTTTCCGCCGGGGAGAATTGATGGTGTGTATATTGTGCGCCGAGGCGGAAGACGGCCTGGTCTGAGGGAGTAAATGAAAAGGCGGCGTTTACGCTTAAATCATTGATGGCATTACGGGTATCGGAGTAAGAGCGGCTGAGGGCATCCTTTCCTTCTTCCGCTTCGTCCGAAACGGTTTCCACAGTCCGTTTGAAAGTAGACTGGTAGCGGGTGTAAGACGCTTTCATGTCGTAGGCGATAAGGGCGTTGATGGGATAATGCCATTTGACGGCTCCCAGCATATTTCCCCAGCCGAGCCGGTTCTCGTTTTTGTGGTAATAGTCATTGCCGTCGGCATTTTCTTCATTGGAAAAACGGTGTTCCCCCATTTTTACTTTGTCGTATCCGTAGTAGCCCAAGAGGGAGAGTGTGCCCATCCGCCCTAAGCGTTGGCTTATTTTCAGGTTGAAGTCGGTGAAGTTGTAGCCGGCGATGGTCTTCTCGCCGTCTTTTTTCTTGGATGCGTTCATAATGGCGAGTGCGGGCAGGGAGATTAGTTCCAGCCAGGAACGCCTGACGGCTGCAAACAGGGAAGTCTTGTCTTTCACTATCGGGCCGGATAGGCTGAAGTTTGCCGAAGTGAGTCCTACGGTAAAATTGCCTTGCCACTTTTCGTAGCTTCCGGTTTTCATGGAAATGTCCGTCACGCTCGAAAGCCTTCCTCCGTAGCGTGCGGGGAAAGCCCCTTTGTAAAAAGTGAGGTGGTTGATGGCTTCGGCGTTGTAAGCCGAGAACAGTCCTCCTACATGGTTCATCTGGTAAACCGGGCTTCCGTCAATGAGGAACATATTCTCGTCGTTTTCGCCTCCGCGTACAAACATGCCGGCAAACCCTTCCGTGCCGGCGGAAACGCCGGGCTGCAGTTGGAGTGCCTTGATGACATCTGCTTCGCCGAACAGGGTCGGCACGCTTTTGATGGCGTGCTGGCTCATGACGGTCATGCCCATTTGTGCGCTTCGCAGCTTGTCTTCTTTGTAATGGCCTATTTTAACGACTTCCTGTAACCGGTAGCCGCGTAACGAATCGGTTTGCAGGGTGTCTGTAAGCGTTTCGTGGCACCAGGCGGGGACAGAAGGGATAAAGGTAAGTAGAAGGAGCTTTAAATTCATGTTGGGATGCAGGCACGGCGTTGCGTGCAAAAGTGTTTTTCTTCTACCACAACGCCGTGCGGTTAAAGGATTAGTGTGTCGTCGTTATTTCTATATACAGGTTTCCATAGACAATGTAACCGGAATAGCTGAAACCGAATGTATCGTCTACGGTTTTCTTCCCCGAAAATGTCAGGCGGGTATAGCCGTCTTCTGTCACTTCTGTTAACGGGAGGTTGTCTATTTCGATGGATTGATATCCTTCGAATACATTGTCCAGCGTCATGCTTCCTGTCTTGAAGTCTCCGGTACGGAATGTTACGGAAGCATCCCCTGATACCGTTTCTCCGTCTATGGTTGCGGAAAGAAGATTCTTTTCATTTCCGGGTGCATAAGTTCCGTTCAGATAGTTCCCTAATTCGATGCCTCCACCGTTTTCATCATCGCTGCAGGATATGAATGTCATAGGACTGAGGCAAAGGCCTATGAATAGAAAATACTTTAAACCTGTGAGTAATAGTCTCATTCTTTTCATTGTTTTACTTGTTTTTGGTTTGCTGCAAAGTTATGCACAACGAGTAAGACCAACAAGAAAGTAACCTTGATTTCAGTTTAACATGGTAAGCACAAATAGTTCTGTAAATCAAATTATTATGAGTGGGCTGAGTTGCTCAATCTGTACATCGCTTTTCAGAACTTCCAAATCCAGTTGTCAAAGCTCTTTTTTTCGGAAGAAAGCTTAAGGTGTGTATAGATTTTCTTTTTCATTCGGGATTTGGAAGTAGAGACCGAAGCGGGCGAAATGGCTAAGAGTGTGGCAATCTCGCCCACGGAGAAATGCAGCTTTATCAGGCAGCAAAGCAACACTTCGTATTTGCTTAAGATTGGGACGGTAGCGAGCAAGCGTTTGCTGAAATCGGCATAAATTGTATCGGTAAGTTGGCAAATGCGGCTTCGCTCTTTATCGGTTAGGCAAACAGGTTTTTGATGCAACGTCACGAGATAGGGGTGCGTTTCGAGTACGAGTGCAGACAGTTGGTCTCTTTGCGACTTCAGTTGGTTTAACTCTTCAGTTTCCGAAGTCATTTTGTATGTTGATTTGTATGCGGATATTTCGTCTTTCAGCTGTTCGTTGGCTTGATGCAAGGTCAGGTTCTCTGCTTGTAATGATGCAAGGGTGTCTTGCAGTTCTTCCATTTGCCCGGTTGCTTCTTGACTTTCAGCCATTCGTCTTTCCAATTCCGCAATATAGGTATTGTTTCGGGAAATGAGCCGTTCGTTCTCGTTCAATTGCGAGATTAAATGATTAAATTCTGCATTTTTCCGGCGTATCATTGCTTTTCTATACATATAGAAATAGATGACAATTCCTATCAGGCAGAGGAAGGCGATAATACCCCATAAAGATAGACGAGTGTTTTGATAAGTCAATCGTTGGTTTTTATTGATAAGTTTTTGGTGTTCGTATTTTTCTTTGTAGGCAATGATGGTTTCACTTTTATCCAATGCATATATAGAATCCTGATAAAATAACAAAGAGTCGCAAAAGTCAGCCATATATTTCCGGTAAGCCGGTTGGTGGCTTAAGTACATTAAGGCATCGTACGCTCCCGCAAGTGTGTACACATTGGTTGTGTTCAATGCTTTCTTTAAATAATAATAGGCAGAATCATATTTCTCTAAGTTTAGAAAAATTCCCCCAATACTATAGTAATTTTGGGCAGAAATGGAATCATCTGTTATTCCTTGTTTTTCTAAAAACAATGCTTTTTCATATTCCCCTAACATGGAATAGATATCAGCCAATTCGCTTTCTAATGAACGGAAGGTTATGTGCGCACAGTCTCGTATTTGGATTGCTTGGGTATACATATCGATAGCACGTTCATAATCTTCATTTACAGCATACGCTCTGCCTAAATATTTTAAAGAAGAAATTTCATACCGCTTGCAAGAATCCTTTATGGCATACTCGTAGGCTTCTTGAAAGGTTTCCAAGGCATAATCGGTCAGGTCGCGGTACACATACAGGTTGCCTAAGGAAGACATGACCAAGTAGCCCAACTTGTAGTCGTCGGTTTTCTCCATGTCCGCCTTCGCCTCTAAAAAGTAGTCCATGGCTTCCGTGATATGCTTCAGTTCGTAGTTGACATTGCCCATATAGAGTGCCGATAGGGCTTTGCGGCGGGAGTTGTCCGTAGGGCGATAGTAGTCGTAAGCGATGCGGATAAGCGAATCGGAATGGAACGTAAAGCTCTGCTTGTATTGGGCTTGCGTCACCAAGAGGCACCACAAGGCGTGTTGCTCCTCGTTGCTTGCGTCCGGCTTTTGCATGGCTTCAAGGATGTGCAGGGCACTGTCGGGGCGGTCGAACATTACTGCTTCCGCCTGTGCCAGTTCAGGCAAGGGCGTATCTTCCGCCGTTTGTTTACAGCCCTGCACCAAGCATGCCGCTATCAGGCCGATAAGTGCATATAAGATAGGATGATTCTTCATGTCGTCTTTGGTTTCCGCAAAAGTACGGAAATAACCCGACTTCCTTGAAAGATAAACACAGATTAACGCGGATTTAACGGCGGGTTCACCGGTGTGTCTTGCCGTGTTTCTCTTTCGGGCATCCTGCGCATCCGCACCCGCATCCGCAATCGGATTGTTGTCCCGGTTTCTTCTTCTTGAAGAACTTCAGGAAGTGCCGCCCTGCGTAAACAACGCAGAGCAGCACGATGATATAAACAAGGATAGTTTGTATGTCCATGGCTTACTTTGTTAAATAAACAATTTTCCTATCTGATACGTCAGGAACGAGACCACCCATGCCAGTGCCGTGGTGTAGCAGGCAGCGAAGGCTGCCCATTTCCAGCTTCCCGACTCGTTCTTGATAGCCGCTATGGTGGCGATGCACGGGAAATAGATGAGTACGAAAAGCATGTAGCCGTATGCCACCAGGGGCGTAATGGGGATACGTTCGGACAGGTTTACATTCTCAATGTCTTCCTCATTCGTATAGAGAACGCCCAAGGTACTTACTACCAGTTCCTTCGCACCTACACCCGACAAGAGTCCGATGCCCATCTTCCAGTCGAATCCCAACGGCTCGATGACCGGCTCGATGGCTTTTCCTATCTGTCCGATGTAAGAGTTTTCTTGTTGTTCGGCGGTGGTTTCATACTGGTTATGGTTCGGATAGTACCCCAAGAACCAGATGATGATGGACGCTATCATGATGATGCCTCCCATTTTCTTGAGGTATTGCGCGCCTTTCTCCCACGTGTGGCGTGCCACGGATTTTGCCGTAGGCATGCGGTAGGGGGGAAGCTCCATGACGAACGGGGCGTCTTCTCCCTTTACGATGAACTTGCTGAAGATACGCGCCATGAGCACCGCCAGCAGGATGCCGATGGCATAGAGCGAGAGCAATACCAGGCTGGCACGGCTGGGGAAGAAGGCACCAATCAGTACCAGATAGATGGGCAGACGGGCGCTGCACGACATCAACGGATTGATGAGCATGGTGACCAGACGCGCCTTGCGGCTCTCGATGATGCGTGAGGCCATGATAGCCGGCACGTTGCATCCGAAGCCCATGATGAGCGGGATGAACGACTTGCCGTGCAAGCCCATCTTGTGCATGATTTTATCCATGATGAACGCCGCACGTGCCATATAGCCCGTGTCTTCCATAAACGAGATGAAGATGTAGAGCAACAGGATGTTGGGCAGGAACACGATGACGCCTCCCACGCCGCCGATGATACCGTCGATGACCAAATCCTTGAGCGGGCCGGCGGGCATATACGTCTCTGCCAGCGAGCCGATGGCTCCTACCAGCCACTCAATCCATTCCTGCGGATAGGCTCCGAGGGTGAAGGTACACTCGAACATGATGTAAAGGAAGAGGAAGAAAATGGGGAATCCCCAAATCTTGTGGGTCACGATGCTGTCTACCACCCGGGTGAACGCTGAGGTGTCCTGGCTCTTTTCCACGTAAGTCTCTTTCAGCGCGCCCGATATAAAGCCGTATTTGGCATCGGTGATGGCCTGTTCGCTATCTTCGTTCATCGCCCGGCGGATGCGTTCGGCTTCCTTGTCGCGTATCTGGATGACTTCCGCGCCGTTGGGCAAGGTGGAAATCACGTGTTGCTCGATGTCCTTGTCGTTCTCCAAGAGCTTGATGGCAAGGAAACGGGTAGAGTATTTGTGGCGGATGTTCTCGTTCTTGCAGATTTCCTTTTTGATGGCTTCGATGCTCCGTTCCAGCTCCGGCCCGTGGTTGATATGGATGTGGCGGATGTAGCTCTTGGCATCATCGGATTCGTGCACTTCTTCCGCGTTGCTCCCGAACTTGTGGTCGGGCACGTATTGATTGTGCCATTCGCGGAACTCGCGCAAGGCTTCGTCTTGTATCTCTTCTTTCTGCCCCATGAAGTCAGCACCCTCGTAAAGTCCGATAATCACATGGAAGAGGGTGTCGATGCCCCGTCCCGTGCGGCTTACCGTGGGCACCATCGGTACGCCCAGTAGCTGCCCCAAGGCTTTGTAGTTGAGTGTGTTCCCGCTGTGTTCCAGTGCGTCGTACATATTGAGTGCCACCACCATGCGCACGTTCATGTCAATGAGTTGGGTGGTGAGATACAGGTTGCGCTCCAGGTTGCCCGCATCCACCACGTTGATGATGACATCGGGGGTCTGGTCGATGATGTGCTTCCGCACATAAAGTTCTTCGGGACTGTATGCCGAGAGCGAATAGGTGCCCGGCAAGTCCACCAGCCGGAAGTGATAGCCTTGGAACTCGAAATGTCCGGCTTTGGCGTCTACCGTCACGCCACTGTAATTCCCCACGTGTTCGTGTGCCCCCGAAGCAATGTTGAAGAGTGAAGTCTTTCCACAGTTGGGGTTCCCGACGAGTGCCACATTGATGGTGCGGCGTTTGCCTTGCGCTATTTCGCGCAGCTTTTCGTCCGATACGGGGATGTCTTCGGCTATGGGGTTGAGCACTTCGGTTTCTTTTATCGAGGCGCGCGCCTCTTCTTCGCTCACCACCTCAATCATTTCCGCTTCCTGGCGGCGCAAGGAGATTTCGTATCCCATTATTTTGTATTTGATAGGGTCTTTCAGCGGAGCGTTCAGAATGACTTCCACCGTTTTCCCCTTGATGAAGCCCATTTCGATGATGCGCCGGCGGAATCCTCCGTGCCCCATCACCTTGATGATGACTCCTTTTTCGCCTGTTTTAAGTTCTGATAGTCTCATGTTTATCGTTTATTTTGCCACAAAGATACAGGATAGATTGATGTTATGCAAGTTATTTAGATTGTTTTTAAATAAAAAGCAAACAAGTTGCATATAGTTTCATGCCGGGACGCAACGAGGTGCATCGGGCAACGCATACGCATGAATGTCCCGATGCATATAACTTCGTGGGTAAGGATAAGATAGCATATTTTTTCTTACCTTTGCCTTATGTTACAAAAGAACGTGATTCGGTTTATCCGTGAAAAGGATTTATTTGCGGAAAACGACAAGATTGTGGTGGCGCTGAGCGGAGGAGCCGACTCGGTGGCTTTGTTGCGCTTGCTTTTGCAGGCAGGATATCGTTGTGTGGCGGCTCATTGTAATTTCAGGTTGCGTGGAGCGGAGTCGGACAGGGATGAGGCTTTTGTACGGGATTTGTGTACGGAGCTGGATGTTCCTTTGCGGGTGACAGGTTTTGATACCCGGACGTATGCTGCTGCCCATAAGGTTTCTATCGAAATGGCGGCTCGCGCGCTGCGCTACGCTTGGTTTGAGGAAGTGAGGAAGGAAGAAGGCGCGCAGGCGGTAGCGGTAGCTCATCACCGGGACGATAGCGTGGAGACTTTTTTATTGAATTTGGTGCGGGGCACGGGTATCCAAGGGTTAAAAGGAATCGCGGCGAAGAATGGCAATATTGTCCGTCCGTTGCTTGAGACGGGGCGGGAAGAGATTTTGGCTTACTTGGCCTCATTGGGGCAAGACTATGTGACGGACAGCACCAATCTGAAAGACGAGTTTGTCCGCAACAAGTTGCGTCTGGATGTGCTTCCTTTACTGAAGGAAATCAATCCTTCGGTCAGCGAAACGATAGCCGAGACCGCACGGAGGCTGAGCGATGTGGAAGCTGTGTATCGCTCGGCGATGGAAGCGGCTTGCCGCCGGGTGAGAGAGGGAGCGGACCGTATCAGTATTTACCGTCTGAGGCAGGAGGTGTCTCCGCAAGCGGTATTGTTCGAGTTGCTTCATCCGTTGGGCTTTAACTCCGCACAACTGGGCGACATCTATCGGAGTTTGGATGGAGAGTCGGGCAGGTTGTTTCATGCACCGATGTACACCGTGCTTCGCGACCGTGGTTGTCTGATTATAAAGAAGCGGGAAGAAGAAGGCTTTACCCCGTGCTTGTATCAAGAGTTGATGGAGGTGGAAGCGGGTTTCCGGGTGCCACATGAGCGGGAAACGGCGTATGTGGATGCTTCACGCATACAGACTCCGCTTGTTTTGCGTAAGTGGCGTCCGGGCGATAAGTTCGTGCCTTTCGGTATGCGGGGATTCAAGAAAGTGCGCGATTACCTGCGCGACCGCAAGTATTCTTTATTTGAGAAAGAGAATCAATACGTGGTTTGTGCGGGTGAGGATATCGTCTGGCTGGTAAACGAGCGTACAGACAACCGTTTCCGTGTGACGGAGCATACGCGGCAAGTATGGGTGCTTCGGGTAAAAAAAGATACTCCAGCCATTCTCTAATGGTTGGAGTATCACAACACAAAAACTAAACTAGACTTAACTAAACTATTCAATAAAGAAGTTTCACAACTTCTGTTGTTATTATGTACAGGGCAAATATAAACCTTATATTTAGAAGCGACAAGCAGAATGAAATAAAAACGTGTTTTATCTGCGTTAAAGAAGATTAAAAATGGCGATTTGTTTAAACAATATGTTCGTTAACATAGTTTTGTAACTCTTGCTTGTAACTATCGGAGATAGGTATGTAATCTTTTCCGAAGATAATGCGTCCTTTGTCGATGATTTTTATTTTCTGCTTTTGTACGATAAACGAGCGGTGCACGCGTATGAATTGGCTGGCTGGCAGTTTTTCTTCCATGGCTCTCATGCTGATGAGCGACAAGACAGGTTTGTTTGTTCCTTCTATGTGAATCTTGATATAATCTTTCAATCCTTCGATGTATAATATTTTGTCTAATTCTATTTGCACTAACTTGTAATCGCTTTTTACATAAATATATTTCCTTACGTTTTCAGCGGGTGGTGTGGAGTCGACTTTTTGTTGCAATTCGAACCAGCGGACGGCTTTGTTGACGGCTTCCATGAAGTCGGCGTAACTGATAGGTTTCAGCAGGTAGTCGAGCGCATTGACCCGGTAACCATCAATGGCATATTGATTGAAAGCGGTGGTAAATACGATGCGGGTATCATTGGAGACCATGCGTGAGAATTCCAGTCCGTTTAATTCGGGCATCTGGATATCAAGGAATAAAAGGTCGACTGGGTTTTTGGGTAACGACTCCATTGCCTGCACGGCACTCGAATAGGTGCCGCATAAGGTCAGAACTGGAGTTTTCTTTACGTAACTATCTAATAGTCCTAAAGCCAAAGGCTCGTCGTCGATGATGGCACAGCGCAGATTCATAAGGATTTATTTTTTAGGGTTAAACAGAATGAGGTAATTGGATGTACAACGCAGAGATGTATTCTTTTTTGTCGGGCGAAAGGTTCCGTTGCCAACGGTAACGTTTCGGATAAAGCAGTTCGAGTCGTTTGCTTACTTGTTCCAATCCGATACCCGACCCGCTTTTGTCCGCACGGGTTTTGGGATAGTTGCTGTTTCGTATTGTGCAGCAAATTTCTTTCTCGGTTTCGGTAATGGCAATATTGATAAAGCTGGGTTCGGTGGGCGAAATGCCATGTTTGAATGCATTTTCTATCAATGAAATAAAGATAAGTGGTGCAATGGGTGTCTGGCTTTCGGGTTTGATGTCGAATGTGGTTTGTATGTCGACTTGCGGGGATACGCGGATGCGCATCAGCTCGATATAATTCCGGATGAAATCGATTTCTTTCGATAGCGGGACAAATAGTTGCTGGTTGTCGTAAAGGACATAGCGCAGTAGTTTGCTCAGTTCTTGTACGGCTTGTTGTGCTTTTTCGGTGTCGAATGCAATCAATGCATAAATATTGTTCAGGGTATTTAGTAAGAAGTGAGGGTTTAGCTGGTTGCGTAAGTTCTTCAGTTCGGCTTCGGTACGGCTTCTTACCGCTTCTCGCCGTTCGGATTCTGCCTGGCTCCATCGGATACTCATGCGGATGGCTACGCTTAACCCTGTAGTGAAAATGAGTCCTGCCGCATCACGTAAATAAAAGATGTATTGGGGCGGAAGAGGACGATTGAGGAAAATAGGAGGTGGAAATAGGGTATCGTTCAGGTAGCGTGAACCTAATGTCATGACGGCAACGGTAAGGAAGCTGACCAACAAGAATTGCCGTGTATGTTCCTTGAAAAGAAGAAAGGGCGTGAAAATGAAATAGTTGAGGTAAAAGATGATAAAGGTGAATAAAGGAAAGATGCTGTGATGCAGGAAGGCGTCCCAGTCTATCGTGCCGTTGCTGCGCTGGGCGAAAAAAATCGGGAAAGCGAAAAATAGCCCCCAGCAGATGATATGAATCAGCACGACTAATGTGCGGCGAGGTATATCGGTTGTTTGTATCATGGCAGAGATATAAATTATGTATGGGCAAATAATACTTCGTTAAATTAATATCTAATCCGTTGAAAATAAAC
>ULRH01030552.1_pt1 | contig 31264 bp, 11 predicted proteins | sample 1955271 | NCBI WGS metagenome assembly ULRH01 (sample SAMEA4835677, study PRJEB28245) | human gut metagenome | biome: gut microbiome; material: fecal sample | place: Denmark | collected 2008 | reverse complement strand
TTGGTTCTACATATGTATGCTCTGGCTCTTCTGGAACTTTCTTATCTTCTCCATTTTGATTGATATATGCTGTATTCTTTATCTTTGTTCCATCTATTAGTTTATTTACTCTTACTTTAAACTCTACAACTACTTCTTTGCTAATATCAACTGTTATGCTAATTCCATTTGCTAAGTCTGTAGCTGTTTTACTACTATCTGCAATATTATCTATCTTTATTGAACCTTCTACAAATGTTGTTCCTGTTGGAATTGTATCCTTTACGATTACATCTCCTGCTCTTGTTCCATCATTTCTTACTTTTATTCTGTATGTTATTTCGTCTCCTTCTCTTACTTTGCTTCCACTTGATGGCTCAGCTTCTTTATGTGCTGTTATATTTGCTTTTGTTACATTTGTTGTTACTTCATTTGTTGGTTCATTATCTACTGTTGCTTGATTTTTTAATGTCTTACTGTATTCATTATTTGCCAATGTATCTACTTTTCCTGCAAATACTACATCTATACTTCCATAAGCTGGTACTTCTACTGGTATTCCATTCTTTAAGTTTTGTTCTGTGTAGACTGTATCCATGTTACCTATTTTTATTAGTGTATCTTTATCAAATGTTATTCCTGCTGGTAATGTATCTCTTACTGTTACTGTTTTTGCTAGGTTTCCATCATTTGTTATTCTTATTGTATATTTTACTTTTTCTCCCTCTATTGCTTCTGTTTTGTCTGCCAATTTTTCATTACTAATTATAGCTTTATATATTGTACTTTCTTGGCTTCCTGTTACTTCTTCACTTGTTTTTTCCGGAGTTAGTAGCTTAATATGTCCTTTAACATTGTTTGTTATTTTTTCTTGGTTCATATCTAAGCCTACATATACAACTTTGAATGTCTTTGTAACATTTACTGTTCCATTACCTGTAAAACTATTTATGTTAGATATGTTTTCTGTCCAAGTAATAGTCTTTCCTGTAGAATCGTAAGTTCCACCTGCTAAATCTGATTTTCCTTCATCTATTGCATATGGTAGTGTATCAACTATTGTTACTTCTGCATCTCCCTTATATGTATCTACATTTGCTGTATATGTAATTGTATATGGCATTTCTTGATCTTTTGATGTTATTTTATTTAAAGTACTTGTTTTACTTATATTGCTTGTTAATGTTGGATCTTTTAATTGATAGTAATATGTTACTACTATTTGCTCTTCAGTCATCGTACCACTTGCATTTGTTGGTAGTTTGCTTGTTACTAATTCATAATTGTTTGCAATGTTTGAAGATGCATTTGTACTATATTTGTCATCTACTTTTCCTGTTATTGTTTCATCTGCTACTTCTCCACCATTTTTGGCAGGTACTTTTGTTTCTGTTCCATCTATATAGTGATGTACAAGAACACTAGCATCTTTCTTTGTATAGTATAAATTAATTATATTCGTTCCTGTTCCTATTGTTAAGCTTGTTTTATCTGCACTATCGTAATCATATCCTTCGATTGTTATTATTTCATTGGCTGAATTTATTACTGTACCAAAAGTTTGATTATTTACTACTTTTTGTGTACTTAACACTTTATTTGTATCTTTCTCTAAATAATTTACTTTATAACTTAAATCTGTTCTTTTTGTATAATATAAATTAATTACATTCTCGCCGGTTCCTAGTGTTAAAATTTCCTTATCTGCACTATCATAATTGTATCCATCTATATCTATTACTTCATCTGTAGCTTTAATTTGAGTATTAGTAGGAATATTCTCATATGTTTTGGAATTGCTTAATTCTTTATTTGTTCCTTTTTCTAAATAGTTTACAGTATATGTTGCTGTAGTTGCTAATTTAGGTGAATCTACAGATATATTTGCCTTTCCACTTAATGTTGCTTTCCCAAAATTTGTATCTTGAAATCCATCAAAATAAAAAGTTTCATCTTGTCTTAATTTTACTTTTATAGTTATTTTAACTTCATTTCCACATACATAATTTTCATCATAAACTAAAACATTTTGTCCCATTACTTTAGTTTGCATACTTGCTGAGCCACCAGTTGCATTAACATCTACAATTTCAAAATAATCCTGCACTGTATCTGCAATAGTACAATTTGTAATAACTTGTACACCTGTTGCTTCAAAATCTTGGCTATAACTGTAATCTGCTAAATATTTTTTATCTTCTACTGGTAATTCTAATAAATCCTCACTATTATCTGCTTGCCATTTATTTAAGCTTTCCTCACTATATACTAAATCTGCTTCCCCATAATTTTCTGGGTTTAATATTCCTATTAAAACATTTAATCTACTAGCCTCATACTTTTGGAAAGGATATCTTACTCCTATACATTGTTTACCTTCTTGTCGTGAATATTTTGACATAGAAAAATATCTATTTGCAAAGTTCTCTTTTATAAAGTTAAAATATTTTTCTGTTCCATATTCTGCTCCCCAAGCTGAACTTGCGGTTGTTCCACCAGTATTTCCTAAATAAAATGAGTCAAAAGAAGTATATATCGCTGTTGGATTATTTATCAAATTACTTGCATTAATATATTCATCTCCTGCATTTCCAAATAAATATTCTTGAATCGCATATGGAATACTATATGATAAATGAGGATATGTCATTCCCGAATTTTTTGCTTCTGAAACATATAGCCTTATCTCATCTTCTGTAGCATCTTTTGTAAATGTTTTACTATCCAAAATTCCTTCTGCATAGCAGTTATTAATTGCTATAAAGTCCACTTTATCATAATACTTTATTAATGTTTGTATGTTTCTTACTCATATATCCTCTGTTAATCCATGTGCATAACACATTGTCGCAACATATAAAGCACTTGTTTCTTCTAATTCTTGATATTGTGCTCCTTGTATAGTAATTAAACCTTCTCCTTTTTGTTTATCAGTCCATTCCGCACTCTTTATTAAATAACTTCCATCATCTGCTGTGCTCTTTTGATAATTTTTTTGATATGCATCATTTAAGTCTGCATCAGTTAAATCAGATGTTTTCTTATACTCATCGCTATATGTTGTAGTTTGGTATTCTTGCGAACCTGATAATTGATAGTTGTCACTTTGTTTATTGTAATTAAGCAAAATGAAGCTTACTATAAAGGTCACTAAAAGTATAGCTATTACTATTGGAATAACTATTTTTAGTGAAATATTTATTTTAGATTCTTTCTCTTTTTTTAAAGAGTTTCTCTTTACATTATTAAGACATTCAGTGATTATTTTTTTATTCTTTTTCTCTTCCATCTTTTCATATTCACCTACTTTTTCCATATTACCTTTCATTATATAATTGTACTTATTTTTTAAATATAAGTAAATAGAGCATTGCTTCCACTATGTGGTACACTGCTCTATCAATTTACGGATACCATTTTAGGACATTTTATATTATTTTTTTATTACATCATACATTTTACTTGTTTTTTTGACTTACTGTTTCCAAACTCAAGGATGCTATTATTCTCTCTATTTAAAATCTTCCTTTGAGCTTTATTCTAATTAATTCTGTATATGCTTTTGCTTCTATTTTATTATTATACTTATTAGTCTCTTACTTTTTATATATCTTCTATTCTAATCATAGATTCTGTTATATCCAGCACCAAGGCAATATCATATATTTGTAATATTTTATTTAGCTGTTATTTCCGTATATCTCGCAATTCTATTGCTTAATTAATTTAAAGACTATCTCATTTTTACCACCCAAAACACAAAAACAGGTGGAAAACTATTTTCTTAATTTATAGTTTTCCACCTGTTTAATTAAAAATAATTTACTTAAAACACAAATCGGGATTTATAGGAACGTCCCCAAATCCCGATTCTTTTATTCTGCGAAAATTTTATCAAATTCATCTCCGTCGATTTTTTCTTTCTCTAATAATACTTTAGCAACTGCATGTAATTTATCTACATGTTCACTTAAAATATTAATAGCTTTTTCATATCCTGCATCAACAATCTTTTTAACTTCTTCGTCTATAATTGCTGCTGTCTCTTCAGAATATTCTTTAGCATGTGCTAAATCTCTTCCTAGGAATACTTCTTCTTGGTCTGCGCCAAAAGTAATTGTTCCTAATCTTTCGCTCATACCATATTTTGTTACCATTGCTCTAGAAATTGCTGTTGCTCTTTCTATATCATTGCTTGCACCTGTAGAGATATCATCTAAAATCAATTTTTCAGCAACTCTTCCACCTAATAATGAAACAATGCTCTCTTCCATTTCTGTTTTTGATCTAAATGATTTATCTTCTGCTGGTCTATACATTGTATAACCACCAGCCATTCCTCTTGGTACTATAGATATTTGATGAACTTTATCTTGAGTTGGTAAATATCTACTTACTACTGCGTGACCAGCTTCATGGTAAGCAACTAATTTATTCTCTTTTTCGCTTCTTACTCTTGTTTTCTTTTCTGGTCCCATTGTAACTTTTACCATTGCATCTTCAATTTCTTTCATTCCAATACAATCTAAATTTCTTCTAGCTGCAAGTAATGCTGCTTCATTTAATATATTTTCTAAGTCTGCACCTGCAAAACCTGAAGTATTTTTAGCTACTGTTTTTAAATCTACATCTTCTGCTAGTTTTTTCTTTCTAGCATGAACTTCTAATATTTGCTCTCTAGCTTTTACATCTGGAGCAGATACAACTATTTGTCTATCAAATCTTCCTGGTCTTAATAAAGCTTTATCTAGTACATCTGGTCTATTTGTTGCAGCAAGTACTATAACTCCTTCATTTGTTCCAAAACCGTCCATCTCAACCAAAAGTTGGTTTAATGTTTGCTCTCTTTCATCATGTCCTCCACCAAGACCTGCACCTCTTTGGCGACCTACTGCATCAATTTCATCTATAAATATAATAGATGGAGCATTCTTTTTAGCTTGTTCGAATAAATCTCTAACTCTTGATGCACCAACACCAACAAACATTTCTACGAATTCAGAACCACTTATACTAAAGAATGGTACCCCTGCTTCACCAGCAACTGCTTTAGCAAGTAATGTTTTACCAGTACCTGGTTGACCAACTAATAAAACACCTTTTGGTATTCTTGCTCCCATATCTGTAAATTTCTTTGGAGTTTTTAAGAATTCTACTATTTCTTCTAATTCTTCTTTTTCTTCATCAACACCAGCTACATCATTAAATGTAACTTTTGTTTTTTCTGCACCATTTGTCATTCTAGCTCTACTCTTACCAAATGACATTGTTTTATTTCCACCTTGGTTTCCTGGATTAATTAATAATAATCCAAATAATAAAACAATTACTATTATTCCAAATGGTATTATTAGGTAAAGACCTTTCATAAATACTGATTCTGGTCTTTCTGTTAAAGTATAGCTATTTGTTTTTAATATTTCTTGTGCATATGTCATAAAACTATTAATATCTGGAATATTTACTTCTTTTGGTACAGAGTCACCTTCTAATTCAACTAAGGCTTTTTCACCACCATCTTGAATTTCGATGCTTGTAACTGTTCCTTTTTCCATATCAGCTAATAGTTCCGAATATGCAAGTTTGTTACTTGAGTTATCCATTATTGACGAAATTAATACTATAAATATAATTAAGAATATTAACCATACCGCCAATGATTTAATCCCGTTCTTCACTTTATTTTCCTCCTATCTGCTTTTTCTTCATCTTTAATTGTTTTCTTTAATCTAAGTTTAAACAAAGTTTAATCGCTATAAGCATATATACCATATAAATCAATTGATTTCAACCTATTTTTTGTGTCTTTTGTGTGTCAGCTTATTATGCCTTACGGATATTAATATGTATGTGATATAATAATTTTTCCTTTATTTACAAAAACTTTTACATTCTTATTTGGCGTTAAATATTTATTACCTATATTGCGCTCACATAATTTTATAATATCTTCTATATGAATTCTTTCGATGTTTTTGCTTGTTCCGAATATTTTACTAATCGAAAGTAATAATATTCTTTTCTTAATTATAGTATCTTGCTTATTAAACTCTTTTAAATCTAAAATTACTTTTTCCTTAGTTTCCTCTATTTTTATTTGACTATATATATTATTTACAATTTTTTCTAAATAATTCTGTTCTTCTGTTACTATTTCAGATAAATTATTAATTCCCTTTATTATATTAGGATTAAACTCCTTTTTTATAAATGGTATTAAAATATTTCTAACTTTATTTCTGGTATATGTATTATCATTATTACTTTCATCAAATTTTGGTTCTAGTTTATTTATATTACAGTATTCCTCTATATCTTTTCTTTCTGTCTCTATTAAAGGTCTTATATATTTATTGTCTCTTTTGGGTTCTATTCCTTTTAGCCCTAGACTTCCAGCTCCTCTAATTATATTCATTAAAACTGTTTCTACTTTATCATTCATATTATGTGCTATTGCTATTTTGTTAAAACCTGTTTCTTTTAAAACCTCATCAAAAAAAGCATATCTTACTTTTCTTCCTTCTTCTTCAAGCCCTATTTTTTCTTGTTTCGCAAGCTTAGTTACATCTTCATACTTTATATATATCTTTATATTATATTTCTCACAGTATTTTTTTATGTATTCAGTTTCTTCGCCAGCTTCTTTACGTATTCCATGGTTTACATGTGCCACAGCAATTTCTATTTTTAGTTTTTCTTTTAGTTTATTTAAAATATCTAATAAACACATAGAATCTGGACCTCCAGATACCGCAATAAGTACCTTATCCCCAGATTCTATTAATTTATATTTTTTTATGGTTTTTAAAATTTTATCTTCCATTTTACCGTCCTTTATTCGCTTACTCTATAGCCATCATATTTTTCAATTAATAGTTTTGGTTTAGTATATTTTTCTTATTCTCTATATCTTTCCATATTAGCAAATTTTGTGTAATTCCCAAGCCATACTAGTTTTACTGTTCCAGTTGAACCAGCTCTGTGTTTTGCTACGATAACTTCGGCTAACCCTTTATCTTCGCTATCTTCGTTGTAGTAATCATCCCTGTATAAGAACATTACTATATCGGCATCTTGCTCTATTGCTCCAGATTCACGAAGGTCAGAAAGCATAGGTCTATGGTCTGGTCTTTGTTCTGGTGCTCTTGATAGCTGTGATAGTGCTATTACTGGTACATTTATTTCTTTTGCCAATATTTTTAAAGATCTACTTATTTCTGAGATTTCTTGTTCTCTACTTCCTTGTGCTCTTTTTGAAGAACCTTGTACTAGTTGCAAATAGTCTATTACTACTAATCCAATATTTTTTTCTAATTTAAGTTTCCTACATTTTGCTCTTATCTCATTTATAGAAATACCAGGGGTATCATCTATATAAATAGGTGCTTCAGATAAATCTCCCATTGTATCTGCAAGTTTTATCCAATCATCATCATCTATCTTTCCTGTTCTTACTTTATTACTATCTACCATCGCTTCACTACACAAAATTCTGTTAACCATTTGCTCTTTTGACATCTCGAGACTAAATAGTACTGCCGGTACTTTTGCTTTTAGTGCTGCGTTTGTAGCAATATTTAGCGCAAATGCAGATTTACCCATAGCTGGTCTTGCTGCGATAAGGATTAAATCTGAATTATGAAGACCTGCTGTTTTATAGTCTAAATCTATAAAGCCTGTAGGTACACCAGTTATATGTTGTTTTTGATTATATAATTGTTCTAATTCTGTAAATGCATCTATTAATACATCTTTTATTGGACTATAACTTTTTTGGTCTTTATCTTGCATAATGTTGAAGATTTTCTTTTCTGCACTATTCATAATGTCATCTATGTTTTCGGTTGGATCATATCCTTGCTCTATAATTTCATTTGCTGCTTTTATTAATCTTCTTAGTTCTGATTTTTCTTTTACAATACTTATATATTTTTCTACATTGGCTGTTGTAGGTACTTTTTCTGGTAATCCTACTATATATTCTAAACCACCTATTTTATCAAACATTCCCATAGATGTTAATTCTGCTTTTAGTGTTATTATATCTATTGGTTCTGATCTATTATATAAATTTAGTATTGCTTCATATATTGTCTTATTATCTTCCCTATAGAAATCTTCTTCTTTAAGAACTTCTATAGCTGATATTACAGCATCCCTATCTGTTAACATACTACCTATAACAGCTTGTTCTGCCTCTACATCATTTGGTGGAATTTTTCCTAGCTCCATTTTATGCCTCCTAGTTACTTTTGCTAATTTATATTACTATTCTGGAATTACGTCTATTTTTATTTCGCCCATAACCCCTTCATATAATCTTACATTAACTTTTGTAACACCAAGAGTTTTTATACTTTCTTTTAAGTCGATTTTCTTTTTATCTATATTTATTTTATATTCTTTATTTAGTACATCTGCTATATCCTTAGCTGTTACGCCACCAAATACTTTACCGTTTTCTCCAGTTTTTATTTTTAGTTTTGGACAAATCGTTTTTAATTTTTCTGCAATTTGCTTTGCTTCGTCTTTTTCTACTGCTTTTTTATGGCTTGCAGAATCTTGTTTTCCTTTTAATTTTGCCATATTTTCTGCATTTGCTTCTACCGCTAATTTTTTAGGAAATAGAAAATTTCTTGCATATCCATCACTTGCATTTATTACCTCATCTTTTTTTCCTACACCTTTTATATTGTCTAATAAAATTACTTTCATTTTCTATTCCTCCTCTATTAAATTTCCCATCGCATTCTTGATTGCTTTTGGCTTTTTACATTTTACACTATTTGCCAGTTTTTTTCAAGGTTAAAAATGAACCTATTTAGGCAAAATAGGTTCATTTTTAACTTAATTATTTTATTTTTATATTGCATATTTCTTTATAATGAAGATTCCTGCTGTTAATACTGCTACAGCAAGTGCTGCTACACCAATGTAAAGTACTGTATCTCCTAATGCTACTGTAAGTATTACTGGTGCATCATCTATATCATCTTCTCCATCTTTAAAATTATCTGGTGTTGAATCTATATCTGGTAAATCATATTCATTATCGTCTTGGCTTATTTCTGCTATATTTGTTTTTAATCCCATATTATCTTGTCCATTTATCCATGTTAAGATAATTGATACTGTTGTACTCTCTCCTGGTTGTAATAATGTATTTTCTAGTAACTTTGTTGCAACTCTTTCTTTTCCATCTAGTGGTTCTCTTACATACCAATCTGGATTATCTTCTTGTACAAATCTTAATCCTTCTGGTATGTAATCTGTTATTTCTGTTGCATATCCTGCAACTTCACCTTCGTTTGTTATTTTTATTTGGAATTCAAACTTTACTGTTACATTGTTTATATCTTGTCTTCCTAAATCTACTTTTGCTGGTGGCTCTGGATCTTCGTCACCAGTATGACCTGTTTCTGTTACAGTTTGTGAACCATCTTCGTTTGTAACGATTGCTTTACTTACCCATTTCTTTAATGCTAAATCAAATATCTTTGGTTCGTTTGCTACTGTTATTGTAACAACACCATCTTGTATTTGAACTGCATTTTCATCATAGCCTTCTAATTCTGCATCTGTTGCTGTATAGCTACCATTTAATAAGTCTTTTGTTACATTTAATACTAATGGTTCTTCTAATAATATTTTATATGGTTCTGGAGCTTTTGTTTCTTTAATTGTAATTGTGTCTACTCCAGGATTAGTTATTTCGATATCTGCTATATTAATTTCTCCGTTTTCGTCTGTTGTGTAAGTTTGAGTTCCTGTAGGAGTTGTAATTTCAAATTCTACACCTTGTAATTTTTTAGTTGCATCATTTGAATCTACTTTTACTAATTTAAAACTATATTTTCCACTTACTGTAAAGAATACTTCGTTATTGTCTGTGAACTCTTGTGGTGTTCTTTCTATTACTACTATTGGTTGTACGGTATTATTTGTAGAGCTTGTCCAATATGTAGCAGTTGTTGTTGTATATGTTCCATTCATACTAAATTTAATTCCATCAATACTATCTGCAACTACTGTGTCTGCTGAAATTTTTAAGTAGAATGTTTGTCCTACTAAATCTGTAATAGTTTTATCTGTTATATCTGCTTTATTTGAATCTAATAATGTATATTTTCCAGTTAAATCGTTTCCATTTCTATCTGTTACTGTAACATTTAATGTATATGGAGTGTCATTATTCTTGTTTATTGTATATGGTCCTATTATATAATTATCACCTTCTGCTGTAACAGTTGGTAATGTCTTATCTAAACTTAATGGTGCTTCATTTGCATTTGAAGATTCTGTTGCTGATTTTGCATTTGTTACTAAATATTTAAATAATTTTTCCATTTGATCAAATCTAGTTTGATTCTTATCTTCTATCGCTCTATAATCTTCTGTTGCACCATCACTTGCTTTTTTAGCCTCTAATACAACTTGTAATGAAGGTTCTCCCGCAAAATCTGTATGATATACGGAATCCTCTTTGTTTGTAAAATACCATATTGCTAATTGTTGTATTACATCTAAATCATCGTCTGTTAATTCTATATTTCCTGTTATCCCTGCATTAGCTAATAATGTTGCTTTATCTTGTGCAGCTGTTTCTGCAGATTGGATATATGCGTGATTTAATAACCAGATGATTGAATTATAATCTTCTTCTGCAACTGGTAAAGTTGGCATAGATGATTTATTTTTAAAATCGTATGACGTATCATATTCTTGTCTAAATACACCCGGACTTGATGTATAAAATCCTTGTTCTGCCTTTAAGCAATATATTGCTTTATCATAATCTATAGTTTGTCCATTATATGTAACAATTTTCCATACATATTTATCTGAAACTTTATATGCATATTGTGCTCCATCTTCTCTTGCTTTCCTATATTCTTGCAAACCAAATTCCATTGTTGTTGCTTTAACACTGGTTGCGAAAAGACTTAAAGCCATAGCACATATTAAACAAAAAACAGCTAATATTGTTAACCTACTTTTTTTCATACTCCATATCCTTTCTATCTTTAGTTTCCCTAGTTTTTATTATACTAATTATAATTTTTTTAGTCAACAAAATTCACATAATTCTTTAATTTTTTGTTTTTTTATTATTATTTAAGTTTATTCCGTTTATATTTTACAATCTTAACTAAATATATGCAATTATTTCTTGTTTCCGTTAGTTTTTCTTGTTTCTTCTCTCTTCTTAGACAATTCTTCCATTTTTTCTTTTAGTTCTTGCTGTTTGGCTAATGCTTCTCTTAACTCGCGTCTTTCTTTAGCGGCTTTAACTAATATGTCTTTTCTAAAATTTTCATACTCAATACTCTTATCTACTTCTCTTTTATATATTTTTAATTGGATAATTATAGCTATAAACTCAACAGCTACTATTCCTCCTAGGATTCCTAATATTAATCTTATGTTCATTTAGTACCTCTCTTTTTTCATTTGTTACTATTATAATTATTTTTGATAAATGTATCAATATATTTCTATATTTTTATATTACTAAATTTATATTTACTACTATTCCGTTAGGTTTTGCACTTATCTATTGTTTAGAAAATTTGAAGTTGTTATACATAGTTATGAAAAAACTGTACTACTGTAAATTTTATTTTTTATAATACTTTACATTTAGTACAGTTTTTGAAATATTAAATTTTTCTTTTAATTCTTCCAATTTTCTTTTTTTAGTTTCTCTAATTCTTCTTTATTTATATCTGTTATCTTTATTATAATCTCATCTTCATAATTTTCTTTAAGCATTTTTATTACAATTTGCCTCTTTTCCTGAAGTCGTCCCATTTCTTCTCCAAGCTTTTTACCTCTTATTTCTCCTCGTTTTTCTCCTCGCTTCTCTGCCTCTCTTTTCTCCCAATTTAGTTCTGACTTATGGTCACTTTCCCATTTATCTCTTAAAAATGCTAATCTTTGTACCTTCTCATCTCCTGTGAGATATTTGTATTCTACTTGTGCTTTTGCTATCTTTTCATTTTCTTTTACTGCCATTTCTATCTCCCCCTTCCTTTTATTATATATAAATTCTAACCATTGCCTTAATCTCTTATTTCCTTCTTCTTTGTTTTCTATTAGCTTTGGCAATTCTAAAAAGTGTAGCTCTAATTTATCTGTCATTACTTCATTTAATTCACTTTCTTTTAGCACTCCTTTTGAATGGATTTTTTTCCATTCAAATACATTAAACATTAGTATATTTATTCCTATTACTTTATTATTTTCTTCATATGCTTCTCCTCGTTTTAATCCCGTATGATATAATCCTGCTATGTAAAATGTACTTCTCTCTATCATATTATGATAATCTCTTACTTGTATTTCTATGTCCACTGTTGTTTCTTTATTTATTGTTGCTTTTAAATCTATTATTCCCAATTTATCTTCTATATTCTCTTTTTCTATTTCTGCTCCTATTATTACTTCTATTTCTTCTATTTTTATTTCTAATATACTTTCTAGTAAATCTTTTAGTATATCCTCGTTCCCTTTTTTACCAAATACTCGCTTAAATATGTAATCTTCTGTTAGCTCGCGTACTTTCTTACTGTCCATTCTTCTCCTTCTATTTTACTAAATATTTAACTTCTGTTCAACCTTTTAGTAAAATTTAATTTATTCCTTAGGATATTACTTTTATCTTTTACTTTTAAATAGTCTCTTTTATCTTTTTATTTACTCATATTTTTTGGAATTACTTTAGACATTAAAATCTTTATTTTTAGATACTTAAATCTTTGATTCAAACTAATTAAATTTAATTATTGGGGGACTTTAATTTAATTTTTTGATTTTGTATCAGACTATACAAATTTTAGATAAAAACAATTTATTTTTGATAGTGTAAATTAGTATTTTTTTAAATATTTATAGAATTTAATCCTCTTAGGTAATATCCTAAGGTACTTCTATTTAATCACCTTTTTTATATATTTTCAACTATTTTTCATCTTTCTTTTTCGACATTATTCTTAATATTATGAAAAAGTCAGCAAGCACATTTTACATACTTACTGACTTTTCTACACACACTTAATTTAATTATTTTTATTTGCCTCTTAAGTAATTTTATTAAAGTCGGTTTTTATTCTTACTTAAGTTTCATGCTTTTAGGTACACACACTTTTACCTATTTAAGCATTTTTCTTTTTTAAGTTTTTTCTTAATACAAATAATATTATTCCTACTCCTATTATGCTTATGACTATCCATACTATTCCCATTTTTGTATTTTTAGTCTCTCCTTCGCTCGCATAATATTCGCTTAAATTATTTGCTTCTATTTTTTCGTTCTCACTTACCACCTCCTCTTTCGTCGTGTCTAATAACTCTTCTTCGTTATATATTTCATATTGTCCCGTCTCTTCGTTGTACATACTTATATATTTATTCTCTGTTAGAGAGTTATTAGTTACATTATTTTCAGTGGTTGTGATACCTCCTATTTCTTGTTCTGCATTAGCAATATTTTGTTTTTCAATTGCCTCTTCTACTGATGTTTCTTCTAATTTTGTCTGTAATTCTTTACTTTCTTCATATTTAGTTATTATATCTTGTGATACTTCATTCGCTGAAGTGTCTCCTATTTCTGCTATTTTTTCTTTTAGGTAATCGAATAATCCAGTCTTTTCTGAATTTGCTTCGCTTGAAGATATTATTTCTCCTGTTTGATAATTAAACTTTATTTTATCTCCATTTTTATATGTTACTTCTACTTCTTTTTCGTCAGAGTTTAAATTATTTCCTATACTCTCAATATCTGAATTCAAAAAGTTTTCCGGATATTCTATTGGCTCTTTCAAGTCATATATTTTTCCATCTGAACCTAATACTGTTTCATATTCTTTTCCATTGTATCTATCTAGTATTAGATTATCTGCTACTGGTACAATCTCTGACTCTTCATTAGTACTTACCACTGATGGTATTGCATATAAAGTATTATCTTTTACATACAATTTAGCATTTCTTGTCACTTGAGTTCCATCCATTGCAGTGATTACAGAATATGTACTATATGTCATGATTTCTTTATTATCATATTCAAAAGTTTGCTCTACTTCTTCTGTTAACATTTCATTTTCTAAACTATTTGTATCAGCTTCATTTCCAATTATATGTTCTTCGTCTTTTGGTAAATCTATTCCTGTTTGATTTAATAAATAACTTGTATTACTTAGTAATGGATATTTATTATTTTGTAGACTATCAAAGTTCCAATACCTTGTACTCCACAATAATTTTGAAGTATATGTGGTTGTATTTTTAAGGTCTTCTTCTACTAAGTATTTATCTTCTGTAAAATAATTACTATTTATATCTATATTTTTACCATTTATTGTTCCATATTTATATATGTATGTATTTAATAAGTTAGAGTTTTCTATCTTTCTACTTCCTACTCCAGGTGAAGAAGTACTTTCGTCTTCTGTAGTAATATAAATTTCAAAATAATTCCCTTTAAAATAACTATCAGTATTATATAATTCAACATCTATTTTTCCAAATAGTCCACCTATATTATTACTTCCACTTATACTTGTACTAACATAATTATAACTAATATTTGTATTATTATTAGTAGAGGTTACTCCTGTATTTGGAAAATATCCAATTATCCCCCCTATATTACTAGTTCCTACTATTATTGCATTATTATATGTAAAACTTATAGAGCCTCTAATTATATTCCCAATTATACCTCCTATATTATTAGTTCCTACTATTTTACAGTTATATACATATACTCTTGTTATGTTAAAGTTATTAATTCCTGCTATTCCTCCTACATTATTTCGTCCAGTTATTTCACTGTTTTCTACATATACATCTGCCAATTCTCTGTCATTTCTCCCATTAATTCCTCCAACATAATCTCCTGTAGAAATTATTTTAGAATCATTTACATAAGCATTATTAACTTTTCCAACATCGTATGTAGATCCAAAAAGTCCTCCTGTATAATTTCCGGTACTTTGTAAATTTAAATTTGTAACTTCTAAATCATATGCTGTAAAAGCTTGCCCCGCTATTCCTCCTACATAATTTGTTCCATTTATATTATTATTTTTAGAAATTATATGTCTACAATAACTTAAGTATCCTGAAATACCTCCTACATATTCTTTACCACTAATAGTGTTATCTTCCATATTAATATTAGAAAACCAAATGATTTTTTCTGTACCAGAATCTGTTGTTCCAACTATTCCCCCTACTCTGTTTGAAGTTCCGACTATTTCTGAATTATTAATAGTTACATCTTTTATTTCTGAGTTCTCTTGAGATATCATATATCCAAAGATTCCTCCAACATAAGATTCACTATTTATATTTATTTCTTCTGCCACTATATTTGTAAAATTACCTGCAATCGTACGTCCAATTAGTCCTCCTATATAACTTTTTCCTACTATTTCTATATTATTTAAATTTATATTTTCTATAGTCATGCTCTCATTTCTAGAAATAGGTGCTACATAAGAAGCTTTTGGAGCATTGATATTGATATCTTTAAAAACAATGTTTTCTATCCTTCCACTATTTCTTAAGATAATTCCTATATTATTTGTTGCATTTTCTGAGTTTATTTCTATATTTTCAAACGTAATATCTTTTATCTCATTCTGTACGAAATTTATAAGCGCACTGTTATTATCAAGTTCCAAACTAATATTTTTTAATACATGGTTATTTCCATCAAATCTTGATACATTTATTTTATTTTTAATATTTATTTTTCCTGAAAAGTCTATATCACTCATAATTCTATAATTTTGTATTGCTTCTTCATCTATACTTTGCCAATCTTCAAAAGTATATATTTCTTTATAGAATTGTACATTTAGCTTCATTTCAACATTTTCTTCTTGTTCTTTAGCATTGTCTAAATATATTATTTTAGATAATCTATAGCTATCATAATATTTTTGTGGTTTACCTGTTATTTCTATATACGTAATTTTTTGAGATGTTATATTTCTTGTTATCTCTGTTTCCATGTCTTCTATATTTATATCTGTTATTTGAGCTTCATTTAAGTTTTCTATTTCTAGTCTTATGTTTACTGTATCATTATTAATTTTTTCTATGTCTATATTATTTATATTAAACTTATTATCACTTTTCAAATTAATATCTTCTTGATTTGGTAATAATTCATTTGTAGTAGAATTATATAGTTTTGGTAAAATACCCTCCTTTATCTTTTCAAAGTTTAAATTTTGCATTTCTAAGTAATTTAAATATGTATTCTCCCTTATTAATTCCTCAAAAGTAAGAGTTCTTCCTCCTGAAATATTTTTATATCCATTAATCAACTGACCTTCATAAGCATAATTTTCAGTTTGTGATTTTAAATTTCCGGATATATTTCCAATATTTTCAGAACTTGATGAGCTATATATATTTCCAATTGCCAAATTTTTTTCTACATAATAGTTATTTCCTGTTGAATTATTTCCAACGATTCCTCCTATATTATCAGAACTACTAGATATATTTACAAAACTAAAATTATTCTTAATAGTTCCCTTTGTTTTTCCTGCTATTCCTCCTAAATTTGAATTATCTGATTTTATACTTCCATGTGCATAGCAATTGCTTATATTTCCCAAATTATTTTCATTTCCTATTATTCCTCCAATTGCTGTTTCTATAGCATCAGTTATTATTATATCAACATTATTTGTATAACTATTATTTATTTCTACATATGATCCATTCCCTACTAATCCTCCTGCATAAATAGTATCTAATTGACCATTTGTAGTTATTTTTGAGTTCGTTACTGAAGAATCTGTTATTCTTCCACCTGTTGATTGCCCAACTAAAATTCCTATATAGCCTGTCGCTGGTGTCCCATTAATATTTGTTGTTCTTATACTATTAGAATTTTTAATATGCACATTCTCTATCACAGCTCCACTAGAAAGCACTCTAACAAAACCTTGTTCCTTTCTATCTGTGTTATTATCATTTATAAGATTTTCTACATATAAATTCTTTATTTTTCCATATAAATTGGTAATTAGTCCTCCTGCATTACTTCCAGATATATTAATGTTTTTTATTGTATGTCCATTTCCATTTAATATTCCCCTATAATCTTGTATTATAAAATTTGTAGCATTTCTAAAATCCAAATCATTTTCCAATATATAATTTTCTGTAGGATATTTACTTATTTCTTTCCAATCGTCTATTGAGTATATCTTTCTATATAAATCTACATTTATATTTCTTTCCCCAGCTGTAAATTCTCTTGTATATTCATTAAAAACACCTTTACTTGTGATGCTCAAAATATCATAACTAGAAACATATATAATTGGTTCTTTTAAGTTAGCTATTACTTCTGTTTTTCCAGAGCTATATTCCTGAGATATTATTTCACATTTTAAGTTTTCTATTTCTATATTTGTTATTGTTTCTCCTGATGGATTGTTAACATTAAATTTAACTTTAGCACTATCGGAATTTTGTTCTAAAACTTCAGAAGAAATTACATCTACTAAATCTGCATCTTCTATTTCTGGTAAATTTATATATTCTTGTGCTGGCATGCAATCTGACATATTTAACTGTGGATAATATCCTTGTTCTATTAAACCATCTACATTAAATACATTTTCTGAGTTTAAGATTCTATTTTGAAAATCTATGTCTTTTAATGCTAATTTGGTTGTGTTTTTATCTGATGAATTAGCAAAAACTTTGTCTGAAAAATAATATGAATTCTCTATTGTTCCAACATTATTTGGTACATTAGGTCCATTTTTAATATTGTCACTTACATTTGTAGTATACACATTTTTTATACTAGAATGTACACTACTGCTTTCTACTACATTTCCAATATAATAAGTATCATCTCCATCTTCAACTTCCGCAGTTATTAAACTATATACATTCTCTATTTTGGCATTTGAGTCGTTCGCTTTCGTAATACATCCAACTCGAGCATCATTAATAGAATTTAATACCTGGATATTTTCACCATAAACATATCCATTTTTTATCGTTCCCAAATTATATAAGAATGTTCCTCCAAGCTCACCTGAACTTATATATAATGGCTCTTCCATATTGATTACAAAATTTTCAAGAATTCCATAATTATTTTGACCTATGGGTGCAATATAAGCATTCTCAACTCTATATGTTTCATTAATATTTACAATGATATTTTTAATTGTTCCATAATTCTTATAACAAAGAGCAAAATTCCAGCTAATCGCAGATTCTGGATAATGTACATCAAGTACTAAATTTTCTATAAGTCCACTATTTCCTATATAATTTATTAAACGTGTACTAGTTGAAAAATCTACTGTAACTTTATATCCATCAAAATTTATATGTCCGTTAAAATGTATACTATCTGCAGTTAACTTTCCAGTACTTACAAGATTATTTGTTATTATGTAATTACCATCAGGTTGAATGTTACAGAATTCATCTATTGTACTAATACCTTTTAATTCTTTGTCATTGCTATTAATATCTTGTGTAGCTAATATATATTCTCTGTTATGCACTTTTATTATTAATTCTAATTTATAATTCGTATTGTTTTCTAATTCCATATTTAAATTATTCAAAGTAATTCCTGTTGTACTATTTGGTAAATTTTCATATTCTTCTTCATTTACTAACTTATTGTTCTTATATGTTCTTATATAATATTTATCTGTTACTAGTTCTTCTTGTTTATTTTCTATTTGAACACTTATTTGGGCTTTTTGAACATATCGGAACTCTTCATATTCTGTTTTTTTGTCCCCTAATTCAATCTGTAAATCTTTTAATAATAAATATGCATCATTTTCACTAGAGCCAACTCTAAAACCTATATATCCTGTATCATCAATTTGAATTGTTTCTTGTAACTCTACATATGTATCCTTATTTAATTTGTCAGTTATGTTTATTCCCTTAGTAGTCTTAGACCTTAATAATAAAACTTCTTTCATATCTCCTTCTATTTTTGCTTTAAAAGAAATTGTGACATTTTGTCCTATATAATCTGTTAAGTCATATGTATAATATTGAGTAGTATCATTCTTTCCCGCATATAATTTTAATACTTGCTCACTTTCTATATATTCTTTTCCATAATATGCACTTGTGTTAAAAAATTTGCTCCACCAATTATTTTTAGACTCTACATCTATTAAGTTTTTTCCTGTTCCTTGTTTCTCCATGCTAACTAGTTTTAAATCTCCTAAAATATTAGGCTCTGTTACTATTTCTATCTCTTTTATTAAATAATTTACTTTATATGTTTCATCTGTACTTCCTTCGTTATATTGGTCTGCATAAAAGCTTAATTTATATGTTTTGTTTTCTTCTAGTTTTTCATATGTTTTTCTTATATAATCTTCGTTTGTTGTTATCTCTTGTAAGTCTATTAAGTCTTCACTACTATTTCTTAATTCCATTCTAACTTTATTATTTAGTACTGCATTATTTATATCTTCTATCCTTACATCAAAGTCTATTAAGTTTCCTGTTACAAATTGATTCCTTATTTCTACTTTTGCTGGTATCTTTAATGTTGTGAATTCTTTGTAGCTATATGTTATTGGTATTTCTTCTTGTGTGTTTCCTAATTGCACATTTCCTGTTATTTCTATTGTGTATTTTGTATTTGACTCTAAGTTTTCATATTTTATTTCTTTTGTTCCTGCTTGTTGTAAGTTTGTTATTTCTTCTCCTGTTAATGTATATGTGTATACTACTGTTCCTTCTCTGCTTTCTTCGTCATCTGCTGTATTATCTTCATTGCTTGATGGTTGCTCTATTATATTTATTGTTAGTTCATTTAATATCTGTATTAATCTTTTGTCTGTTCTATCTTCATTTATTTTGTAACTTATTGTGCTTGTTGTACTTGTTAATTCTTTGTTTTCTACAGTTAATTCTAATGAACCTAATGTTGATATTGGTTGTGTTGCAAACACTAAATTACCTATCTCTACATTTTCCTGTTTTCCTTTATTATCATTTAAATCGTAATCTGCATATATTCCTATTTTGTAATATTGGTTTTGATCTAAATCTTCTAATAATAATTCAGTTTCATTTTCTGCCAATCTTTTTTCTTGTACTACTTCTCCATTTGGTCTTGTAACTACATACTTGTAATTTTCCAATTCTACATTATCTTTATTTGTTAAGTTCAATCTTAATGTTACACTTACTATATTTTGTTCTTTCATAGTTATTCTAGCTGTTGGTTTACCTTTTGATGTTCTTGTTTCTCCTATATTATTATTTACTTTTAATTCTATTCCGTTCTTATCGTAGAATTTTATTGTGTAATTTATTTTTGAGTCTGACTTTAATCCTTCTGAACTTTCTATTGTTATTTCTTTTCCTTGTAATAATTCATTAACCTGACTATTTTTTAATACTGTCCTTATCTCTCCTGTTTCTATTTCTACTTGGTTTATCCCTTTTATTGCTTCTGCATTTAAGTCTGATGTTATTTTTACTTTTGTTAGCTGAATCTTATTGCTATATATCTCTCCATTTTCTTTTGTTATATCTATACTTCCTAATTCTTCATATCCTTTGGTTGTAAAACTTCCTTCATAAAATGTATTTTCTACTTTTTGTCCGTTTTCATTTAAATATACATATTTTCCTACTATTTCATATTCTGTATTTGGTATTAAACCTGTTATTTGGATATCTCCTGAGTTGCTAAATGTTCTTCTTAAGTATATTTTTCCATCTTTATATATTTCAAATGTTGGTGCCTCTACTATTCTTCCTGATGGATCTTTTATATGTAATGTACTTTTTGCTGTATATACTTCTGCTGTAAAATTATCTACTGTTACTTCTGGTTTGATGTAGCCATTTTGATTTTGGTTATCCATATCACTATCTTCATTTTGTTGATCATTATCAATATTTTCTTTATCATTTGTAACTTCTTCATTTGTTGTGTTTTCTTGAATAATATTTTCTTGCGAATTAGAATTTTCTGTGTTATTGCTTTCATCTTGTAATATTCCTAGCCTTGTTAATAACTCCTCATATGTATAACTGTTTTCCACTATTTCTACATTTGAATTGTTATCTATATCATTTATTTGATTAAATACTAATACATTATTATTTATTGAATAATATCTTATTGTATTTTCTGTAAATGCTATTATGCTATTTACTGGAATTGTATACTCATTCGCTGTTGTTTTTACTTTTATTTCATACAAGTTAATGTATATATTATCCGTTGTTTTTACAAATATATATTCTTTTGCATCTGCTCTTTCTAAGTTATTTCCATCATATATTTTTCCTTCACTTATACTTAAATTTGGATACCCTGATATTTCTTCAAAGTCTTTACTTATTAATGTATTCCCCTCTGATAAATTATATAAGCTACTATTTCCATTTATATATATTGGATAATTTAAATTTATCTCTGTCTTTTCTTTATTTCCTACAAAGTAGTCATTTAATTTCTTAAATATTGTGCCCTGTTCTTCTATTTTTGTAAGTTCTATATTTTTATTTGTATTACTATTCGAATTATTATCTGATGAATCTCCCGATAATAAATTTTCTGTTATCTCTTTTCCGCTTATCGCATATCCCTCATATTTAAAATTCATTATTGGACTATATTTTAAAAATATGAAATATATTAATGTTATTAAAACTACTATTATTATTAATCCTATTACTAAGAATTTTGGATTCTTGACTATTTTTGAGTTTTCTACTTTTTTTGCCACTTTCTTTAATACATTCATTATTTTACACCTCCTACTTCTGCTAAACTATTTTCTGTCATTATTTCGGTGTAAATTTTTCGCATTAAAATTAATTTTTTAGCACTCAAAAAACAGGCTATTTCTAGCACTTTATTTTTTCCTTCATATAGTGCTACAAACAACCTGTCTCCAACGCCAAATAGAGCAGCCTCATTTGCTACTCTCTTTATTTCTCTAAACGTACTTGTGTGTGTGTGTGTGTGTGTGTGCACAGCGCCAAGGCTTACACGGTTTGCTATTTTTTGCATTTCTTTGCCCTCGCTTTTCTTTTTTCTCTTTTTGTTAATCTTTAGAACAATTTTTATTCTGGGAATATTCGAATTTAACTTTCTTCTCTTTTTATTTATTTTATATTATTAAACTTTTTATTTTTTGTAAATAGTTATTTTTCTTAAAAAATACCGTACACTTTACGCACAGTCTTTTTCACCTCTTTATTTACATTTTTATAACATTTTTTATTTCCTTAATTAAATTAGCTAGCAAATTATTTTTTAGCTAATAATTTGCTAGCTTCTACACACACTTAATTCTATTTTTTTCGACATGCTTAATCTTAGATTTCACACACTTTATCTATTTTAAGCTTTCTTTTTCAAATTTTTCTTTAGAATAAATAATATTATTCCTACTCCTATTATGCTTATCACTATCCATACTATTCCCATTTTTGTATTTTTAGTTTCTCCTTCGCTTGCATAATATTCGCCTAAATTATTTGCTTCTATTTTTTCGTTTTCACTTACCACCTCCTCTTTGTTTGTATCTAATAACTCTTCTTCGTTATATATTTCATATTGTCCTGTCTCTTCATTGTACATACTTATATATTTATTCTCTTTTAAAGAGTTATTAGTTTCATTATTTTCGATGGCAGTGACACCATTTTCAATGTAATTAGAATTTTTCTGCTTTTCTATTACCTCTTCTACTGATGTTTCTTCTAATTTTGTTTGTAATTCCTTGCTTTCTTCATATTTATTTGCTAATTCTTGTGACACATTAGAACTAGAATTTCCTATTTCTGATATCTTCTCTACTAAATAATCAAATAATCCTAAATCTTCTGTATTTTCCTCACTTGAAGATATTACTTCTCCTGTTTGATAATTAAATTTAATTTTATCTCCATTTTTGTATGTTACTTCTATTTCTTTATTTTCTGAATTCAAATTGTTTCCTATACTTTCGATGTCCTTATTTATAAAGTTTTCTGGATATTCTATTGGTTCTTTCAAGTCATAAAGTTTACCATCTGATCCCAGTATTGTCTCATATTCCTTTCCATTATAACTATCTAACATTAGATTATCAGATACTGGCACAATTTCATTACCTTTTTCGTCTACTGACAAGACAGTTGGTATTGCATATAAAGTATTATTTTTTACATATAACTTTATATTTCTTGTAGCTTTACTTCCATCTGCCGCAGATATTACGGAATATACACTATATGTTTGAATTTCTTTATTTGAATATTCAAATATTTGCTCTGGTTCTTCTTCATTTTCTATATTTTGCATATCTGTAGTTTTATCAACAATATGTTCTGAATCTATTGGTAAGTCTACTCCCTCTTGGTCTGATAAATAATCTACTTTTAATGTTGGGTATTTATTTTCATTTAATACATTAAAATCCCAATCCGAAGTATACCACTTTAGTTTAGAAGTATATGTTGATTGTTGCTTTAATTCATCTGCAACTAAATATTTATTATTTGGTATAAATATTTCATTTTGTGCAGTTGGATTTTCTCCATTTAAGCTAGAATATTTATAATAATATGTATCTTTTAAGTATTGATTTTGATCAGTTCTTCCTCCTATTCCTAAAGACAAACTTGAAGAATCTTCGCTTTCTATATCTGCTTGTACATAATTACTATAATAAAAACTTTCCGGCATATATAAATCTGTTGCAATATCTCCAACTATTCCTCCTACTTTTAGTTGTCCGCCTATATGTTCGCTTATTACATAAGTATAGAATATCATACTTCTTTTATTTACTGCTGTCATACCCTCATTGTCTAAATAACCAACTATACCTCCTATTATTTCATTACCAGTTATTGTTGCATTAACACATGTTTGGTATATAGCCGCTCCATTTGAAATTCCTACTATTCCACCTACATTTTTATTTCCTTCTATAATACTTTTTTCTACAATTGCATTTCGAATTTCTGAACTCAAGTTACTGTCTCCTACTATTCCGCCACAATTTTCTCCCGTAGAATAGATATTAGCATTATTTACATATATGGCTAAAAAGTTTTCATTTTCTGAATATCCAGTAATTCCACCTATCTGATTTATACCAGTGACAGTGGCCCCATCTATTTTTCCATAATTAATTGCACCAGTCTTATGTCCGATAAGCCCTCCTATTTGATCATTTCCACTAACAGTTATATTGATTGCTGTAAGATAACTAGATGAACCTATTGAATTTCCGCAAATTCCTCCGACCATATCATTACCTGTTACAGTCGCTCCCTCTATTTTTATGTTTTCTGTCTTGGCACTGCCCCATTCAGAAAATCCCAGAGCTCCTCCTATTTTGTCGTTACCGATTACATTTATATCGTTTACTTCTATATTATTTATTTTTCCGGTATAAACTCTTCCTATTATTCCACCTATATTATCACCTGTCGCCTGTATTGTGACGCCTTCTGCTTGTATTTCGTTAATTGTATAGCCACCTAAATCTGGAATTAATCCTCCTATATAATCTTTTCCTGTTATGTTAATTTCATTTAAATTTATATTTGAAATTTCACTTGAAGCATTATTTACTATCATTCCAACATAACTACATTGTGTCGTCAATAAATTTATATTTTTAAAAGTAATGTTATTTATTTCTGCTGTATTATTATTAATAACTCCAACATATGAAACACTACTATCATTTTCTATAGTTATATTTTCAAATACCACTCCTTTTAAACTTAATGTGATACTCCCTATAATGCCTTCATTTGCTCCATTAAGTTTTACATTCATATTTTTTATTGCATACCCTTCTGACTCCAATCTTCCTATTGTTACATTTTGTTTTACATCATTTCGTTCTGCAAAATCTATATCTTGCATTAATCTATAATTCTGATATGTTCCCTCTTCTATGCTTTGCCAATCATTATAGCTATATAGTTCTTTAAAAAATTGTAACTCTATTTTAGCATTTACTTCTTCTGTTTTTACATTCTCCTGTTCTTTATATTTGATATTTTCTAATTTATAACTATCATAATATCTTTCTGGTGTTCCTGTTGCAGTAATATATGTTATACCATTAGAACTTCTAATATCTGTTATATTTGTTTTCATATCCTCTATTTCTATATTTGTAATTTCAAAATTATTTTGATTACTTACTTCTATTCTAATTTCTGCATTAGTTGAATTAGTCTTTTCGTATTGAATATCATTTACTTGCAAATTTGCATTTTTCCCTATTGTATTATCAATTTGGTTTGGCAATAAATCTGTTCCATTCGTATTATACAATTTTGGCAATATTCCATCTTTAATTTGACTATACTCATAACTTGTTCCAAGTTGTATTTGTTTTATATATATGTTTTCATTTTTTAAGTCTTCATCATCTAATAAAATAACTTGTTCATCATTAGCTTGTATAAATCCATTTATTTTTTGATTTTTATATGCATAATTTCCAGTATTTGTATTATCTGAAATTCTGAAAACTCTATCCTCATTACTTTTTAAGTACAAATTTCCTAATGACAAATTGTTTTTAATTTCATTTGTACCAGTATAATTTCCCACAATTCCAGCTGTTAGTCCATTTGAACTTTCAATATCTACATTACTGTAGCAGTTTTGTACAGTTATAGCTCTACCAGTTATTCCTCCGATATAATTTGCATCTGTATAAATACTTCCTACTGCATAACTAGAATAAATCTCTGATCCATTCCCTGCCATTCCACCTACAGAAGCAGTTGTTGAATTATATACATTAAATTCAATATTTTGTGCATATGAATTTTGCATAATAGAACTATTATTATTTCCTACAATTCCACCTACATCCAAATCTCTTGCTTCAACTGTACTATTAATTTTTACATTTGAAACCGAACAATTTTGGGTTATAGATCCATTTGTAGTTCCCACTATTCCTCCAACACAGTAATAAGAAGCTTTTCCAGTTAATTCTATATCTATACTATTTATATGCACATTATCTATAATAGCTGTTCCATTTGTTACCGAAATTAAGCCAGTATAATATCCACCTCCATTGGCAGTATAATTATGTGTATAGTTCTCAATATTCAAATTACATAGTGTGCCACTCAAGCTCCACAATAATGCTGCTCCACTATGTGTTATAAATATATTTCTTATTGTATGATTATTTCCATTAAACTTTCCAGCATATGTACCACTAATATAAATGCTATTTCCTTCATTTTTAAAATCTAAATCTTCCATTAATATATAATTTTCTGTTAGTGACTTTTGTATTCCTTTCCAATCATCTATCGTATGTATTTCTCTATATAATTCTATTGGTACAATTCTTTCATTTTGTGCATATGTTCTAGAATATTCTGTATTAAAAGCTCCTTTAGTAGTTATCTTCTCTAGTGAATATTTTGAAGTGCATATTACTGGATTATCTAATGTAGCAATTACTTCACTTTTTCCATCTTTATAATCTTGACTATCTATCGTACAATTTAAGTTTTGTATAACAATATTTGTTATTGTCTCTGCATTTGGATTATTTATAACAAATTTTACCTTTGCACTTTCTGTTCCTTGTTCTATAACAGTAGTTGAAAGTAAATCGGGTAAATCAGCATCTTCCACTTCTGGTAAACTAACATAATCTTGAATTGGCATACAATCTGGCCATTTTATATGAGGATAATATCCTTGTTCTACTAATTCGTCTACATCAAATGCATTGTCTTCATTAAGTACTTGGTTTTGAAAAGCACTATCATGTAAAGCTAATGGAGTAGTTTTCATATCATCTGATTTATTAAAAATAATATCACTAAAATAGTATGAATTTTTAGTTTTACTATTTGTTTCAAGTACATTAGGACCTCTTAACACACCTGTCATATCACCCGTTCCAACAGAATATACATTTTCCAATGTACTTTGTTGTTGTGCATTTCTTAAAATGTTAGAAATTGCATCATAAGAAGTTTGTGGAGCATCTAATTCTATATTTACTAAGCTATATATATTTTTGATTTCTCCTTGACTTTGATTTGCCATTGCTATTATTCCAATATCTCTATAGCTACCTGAACTCTGAGGATATATTGCTTTTATATTTTCGCCATAAACATAACCATTTTTTATCGTGCCATAATTTGAATAAGTAATTAATGTTAATGCTCTTTGCAAATATATTGGAACTTGAAGATTAACTACAAAGTTTTCTATACTACCATAATTACTGTGACAAAATAAATACAAATCTCTATGTGGCAAATTGGTAGATTCTATTATATTTATATCTATATTTTTTATATTTCCATAGTTGATAGTGCAAAAACCTCTTGCTCCACCTTCTATTTCTTTGTTTAATTTTATATTCAATGCTAAATTTTCTATAACACCATTTTCTCCGATATATTCAATTATTGTATTTGTTGAATTGTTTTTTGCATCCCTTGTTAGTGTATGACCATTAAAATTTATCGTTCCATTAAAGGATAAACTAGTACTACCAAATCTATATTGATTTCCTGAACCTCCTGTTAAATCTATATCTCCTAATACTATATAATGTCCTCTTGGTTGTATCTCCAAGAAATCTTCTTTATTATAAATTCCTTTTATTTCTTCTGTATCATTTGTATTGTATTCTAATTCTGATAACACATACTCTCTGTCCTTTATTTTGACAGCAAGTTCTACATTATATTGTTTTTTTGTTTGTGTTTCATATGTTTTTATTGCATTTGTTATAACATTCTCTTCTGGTATTTCTTCGTATCTGTCTTCTTTTACTAAATTATTATCTTCATATATTTTTATATAATAATCATTTGTTGTTATCTCATCTCTTCTATCTTCTAAATTTATGCTATAGCTACTTTGAAGTGTATATTTATATTCTTCATAGCTTGTTTTTTGATTTCCTAATTCTACTTGAAGTTCTTGAATTTCTATTCCTGATCCCCAATTAACTAAAAATCCTAAATATCCAGTACTATCTACTGTTAATGTATACTGGAATTCTTGCCATTCTTCTGTTAATCCCTGTATTTGAGTTCTATTTGTGTCAGTTTTACTATTTTGTATATATGCCTCCATATATACATCATCTATTCTTCTAGCCTTAAAACTCATTGTAACTTCTTGTCCAGCATATTCTCTTAGATCATATACTGCTCTTCTCGCACAGCCATTCCCTCCTAGTTTTAATATTTTAGTTTCTTCACTATATTCCTTTCCATAATAATCATATGTATTAAAGTTTGGATATACATACCATTTTGTTTCTGAGCCCATGTCTACTAAATTCTTTCCAGTTGCTTTTCTACTTAATTCTGTTAGCCCTATACTTCCACTTATTCCTGGTTCTGTTATTATTTCTAGTTCTTTTATTAAATAATTTACCTTATATGTTTCATCTGTACTTCCTTCATTATATTGATCTGCATAAAATCTTAAAATGTATGTTTGATTTTCTTCTAGTTTTTCATACGTTTTTCTTATATAATCTTCATTTGTTGTTAGTTCCTGTAAATCTATTAAGTCATTACTACTATTTCTTAACTCCATTCTTACTGTGTTATTTAATACAGCATTATTTATATCTTCTATTCTTACATCAAAGTCTATTAAGTTTCCTGTTACAAATTGATTTCTTATTTCTACTTTGGCTGGTATCTTTAATGTTGTAAATTCTTTATAGTTATATGTTATTGGTATTTCTTCTTGTGTATTTCCTAATTGCACACTTCCTGTTATTTCTATTGTATATGTTGTATTTGATTTTAAGTTTTCGTATTTTATCTCTTTTGTTCCTGCTTGTTGTAAGTTTATGATTTCTTCTTCTGTTAATGTATCTGTTTCTACTATATTTTCTCCATCTTTTATGTTTATTGTTAATTCATTTAATATTTGTATTAATCTTTTATCCGTCCTGTCTTCGTTTATTTTATAACTTATCGTACTAGTTGTACTTGTTAGTTCTTTATTCTCTACTGTTAATTCTAGTGAACCTAATGTTGATATTGGTTGGGTTGCAAATACTAAATTTCCTATCTCTACTTGTTCTTGTTTTCCTCTATTATCATTTAAATCATAATCTGCATATATGCTTATTTTATAATATTGGTTTTGATCTAAATCTTCTAATAATAACTCTGTCTCATTTTCTGATAATTTTTTCTCCTGCGCTACTTCTCCATTTGGTCTTGTTACTACATATTTATAGTTTTCTAGCTCTACATTATCTCTGTTTGTTAGCTTTAATCTTAGTGTTACACTTACTATATCTTGTTCTTTTAAGCTCACTCTTACTGTTGGTACTTCTTTTGATGTTCTTGTTTCTCCTTCTCCATTATTTACTTTTAATTCTATTCCATTTTTATCATAGAATTTTATTGCATAATTTATCTTGCTATCACTCTTTAGCCCTTCTGAACTTTCTATTGTTATTTCTTTTCCTTGTAGTAATTCATTTACTTGACTATTCTTTAATACTGTTCTTATCTCTCCTGTTTCTATTTCTACTTGATTTACTCCTTTTAGTACTTCTCCATTTAAGTCTGACGTTATTTTTACTTTTGTTAGTTGAATTTTATTGCTAAATATCTCTCCATTTTCTTTTTGGATATCTATACTTCCTAATTCTTCATATCCTTTTGTTGTAAATCTTCCTTCATAAAATGTATTTTCTACTTTTTGATTATTTTCATTTAAATAGATATATTTTCCTACTACTTCATACTCTGTATCTGGTATTAATCCTGCTATTTGTATTTCTCCTGAATTACTAAATGTTCTTCTTAAATAAATTTTTCCATCTTTATATATTTCAAATGTTGGTGCTTCTTCTATTCTTCCTGATGGATCTTTTATATGTAATGTACTTTTTGCTGTATATACTTCTGCTGTAAAGTCTTCTGCTTTTACTTCTGGTTTGATATATCCATTTTGATCAGTTGTATTATTATATGTATTTTGTTGTTCATTATTATTATTCTCATTATCATCTGTAATTTCTTCATTTTCTGTGTTTTCTTGAATTATATCTGTTTGTGTATTTTCTATATTTTGTATATTGTTAGATTCCTCTTGTAGTATTCCTAATTTCGTTAATAACTCCTCATATGTATAATTACTTTCCACAATCTGTGCATTTGAATTATTATCTATATCATTTATTTGACTAAATACTAATACATTATTATTTACTGAATAATATCTTATTTCATTCTCAGTAAATGCTATTATGCTATTTACTGGGATTTTATACTCATTCGCTGTTGTTGTTATTATTATTTCATATAAATTGATGTATATATTATCTGTTGTCTTTACAAAGATATATTCTTTTGCATCTGCTCTTTCTAAATTATTTCCATCATATATCTTTCCTTCACTTATACTTAAGTTTGGATAGCCTGATACTTCCTCGAAATTTTTACTTATTAATGTACTTCCCTCTGATAAATTGTATAAGCTACTATTTCCATTTATATATATTGGATAATTTAAATTTATTTCTGTCTTTTCTTTGCTTCCTACAAAGTAGTCATTTAATTTCTTAAATATTGTGCCCTGCTCTTCTATTTTTGCAAGTTCTATGTTTTTATTTGCATTATTCTCTGAGGAGTCCCCTGATAGCAAATTCTCTGTTATCTCTTTTCCGCTTATTGCATATCCCTCATATTTAAAATTCATTATTGGACTATATTTTAAAAAGATAAAATATATTAATGTTATTAACACTACTATTATTATTAACCCTATCACTAGGAACTTTGGATTCTTTACTATCTTTGCTTTTTCTACTTTTTTTGCTACTTTCTTTAGTACATTCATTATTCTACACCTCCTATTTTTGCCAAACTGTCTTCTATAATTATTCCGGTGTAAAATTTTCGCATTAAAATTAATTTTTTAGCATGCAAAAAACAGGCTATTTCTAGCACTTTATTTTTTCCTTCATATAGTGCTACAAACAACCTGTTCTCCACGCCAAATAGAGTAGCCTCGTTTGCTACCCTCTTTATTTCTCTAAACGTACTTGTGTGTGTGTGTGTGTGTGTGTGCACAGCGCCAAGGCTTACACGGTTTGCTATTTTTTGCATTTCTTTGCCCTCGCTTTTCTTTTTTCTCTTTTTGTTAATCTTTCGAACAATTTTTATTTTGGGAATATTCGAACTTAACTTTCTTCTCCTTTTATTTATTTTATATTATTAAATTTTTTATTTTTTGTAA
>ULRH01060650.1_pt1 | contig 31288 bp, 20 predicted proteins | sample 1955271 | NCBI WGS metagenome assembly ULRH01 (sample SAMEA4835677, study PRJEB28245) | human gut metagenome | biome: gut microbiome; material: fecal sample | place: Denmark | collected 2008 | reverse complement strand
AAAAAAAAAAAGCCGTAGCTGTAATGTGGGGCTGCTTTTGCAGCCTCGTTTTCTTTGTTCAGGCAAACAAAAGAACAATTACCACCGTGGAAAGCACGTGCGGGAGCAATGCCAAGACGGCCTTGCCCGTGCGCCTGTACAGCCGTATGCTTAGTGCTGCGCAGCCCGCAAGCACAAGCGAGTAGGAGTTGATGGCAAAAAATACCAGCATCGCAAGTGTCATGTTGTGCGGGTTTTCGAATATGAAAATAGAGGCGTAGAACACAAGCGGTGCCGCCAATATGGGCAGCATCATCACTACATTGACGGCTATGATCCACTTTGGCAGACTGTGTTTGCGGTGCAATGGGGCGGGTGGTTGTTGCATAATGATTCAATGTATTTTGTTTTTTGCACATAGGGTTTTGCCAAATGGCATCCTGCCCTGGGCACCGGCATTGGGCCGGTGCGGTGTTGGGGCCCCCTGGCGGAGGCCTGCATGCCCGTTGCCGGGTCGTGATTTAGGTTTGAAGCAGGCTGCGATTACATCGGGTCTACGTCGAAGTATGTCTGCACAGAGCGGAAGCGCGGGTCGTCGGCCATAGCCTTTTGCGCCGCGCGCAGATACTGCCTCACCTTGGCCATGTCGATGCCCAATTCCAGTTTCAGCACAATCTTTCGTATGCAGAGCGTCTTCACCCGTGCCACGGCGGGCCTGTCGGGGCCCAGCACGCGGTCGCCGAACCAGCGGCGCAGCATAGAGCCCATCTCGTTGGCGGCATGGTCTACCACCGTTTCGTCGCGGTGCTTCATATATATATATGTAAGGTGGGTGTACGGCGGGTAGCGGAAAGCCTGCCGTTCGGCAATCAGTTCGCGGTAGAGCGCGCCGTAGTCGTTGCGCACCACATAGTCGAGCAGCGGCGCGTCGGGGCTTTTCGTCTGCAGAATCACCAGTCCGCGCCCACCCTTGCGGCCCGCCCTGCCGCTCACCTGCGCCATCATCATGAAAGCCTGTTCGTAGGCCCTGAAGTCGGGATAGTTCATCATAGAGTCGGCATCGAGTATGCCCACCACGCTCACACGGTCGAAGTCGAGCCCCTTGCCAATCATCTGCGTTCCAATCAGTATGTCGGTGCGCCCCTCGGCAAAGTCGTCGATGATGCGCTCGTAGGCCCCGTTGGTGCGCGTCGTGTCGAGGTCCATGCGCGCCACCCGCGCCTCGGGGAAGGCATCGCACACGCGGTCTTCAATCTTCTCGGTGCCCGCCCCCCTTGTGTGCAGCTCCCTGCTGCCGCAGGCCGGGCACACCAGCGGCACGTCGTAGGCTGCCCCGCAGTAGTGGCACGTCATCTTGTTTGTGCGCCGGTGCAGCGTCAGGCTCACGTCGCACCGCTCGCATCGCGGCACCCACCCGCACTGGCGGCACTCAACCATGGGAGCGAAGCCACGTCGGTTTTGGAAGAGTATTGCCTGTCGGCCCCCCTCGACGGCCTCGCGCACCTTGGCCATCAGCAGAGGCGACAGCGGGCCTTTCATCATCTTGCGCCGGCGCAGGTCCTTTACGTCGACAATGCGTATCTCGGGCAGCTCTATTCCCTTGTAGCGTTGCGCCAGCCTCACCAGCCCATACTTTCCCGTCTGTGCGCTGTGGTAGCTCTCCAGGCTCGGCGTGGCGGTGCCGAGCAGCGTCTTGGCACCCGTCATCTGCGCCAGCATGATGGCCGTGCTGCGGGCATGGTAGCGCGGTGCGGGGTCTTGTTGCTTGAACGACTGCTCGTGTTCCTCGTCGACAATGACCAGCCCGAGGCGCGCAAACGGCAGCAGCACCGCCGAGCGCGCCCCCAGAATCACGTCGTATGGGGCTGCCGAGAGCTGCTTTCGCCATATCTCCACGCGCTCGTTGTCAGAGTATCGCGAGTGGTATATGCCCAGTTTCCCGCCGAACACGCGGCGCAGCCGCTCGGTTATCTGCACCGTCAGTGCAATCTCGGGCAGCAGGTAGAGCACCTGTTTGTGGCTCTCGATGGCCTGCTTGATGAGGTGAATGTATATCTCGGTCTTTCCGCTCGACGTCACCCCGTGGAGCAACACCACGTTTTTCTTGAGGAAAGAAAACATTATCTCGTTGTAAGCCCGCTGCTGCGCCTCGCCCAGCTGCTTCATTCGGGTGAAGTCGGGCTCGCCCCCGGTGTTCAGCCGGCCCACCTCGCGGGTGTAGGTGTCGAGTAGCCCTCGCTTCACCAGGGCGTTGACGATGGCCGTGGTGGTGTGGCTGGCGTTTAGAAGCTCGTCGCGCGTCACTTCCGCCACCGTCCCGCCATTGCCGCTGTCGGCCGCCGCGGCCCATCCCGACAGCGAGAGGTATGTCTCGAATGCCGCCCGCTGCCTGTCGGCCCGGCCAATCATGTCGAGCGCCACGTGCAGTCCACGGGCGCTGCCAAACTCGGGGCGCAGCCTTACGTAAAGCTCCGTGCGCGGCTTGTAGCCCTCTTCGGCCTTGAGCCCTGCCGGCAGCGCGGCCTTGAGCACGTCGCCTATGGGCGCCATGTAGTAGTCCGCCATCCATTGCCACAGCCTGTACTGCGTGGCGGTGACCACGGGTTCGGTGTCGAGCACGCGCAGGATGTCGCGCACGGCTATGCCCTCGGGCGCCTTGCCGTGCACTCGGGCCACCACGCCCACATGGGTGATTTTGGGCCCGAACGGCACCAGTACGCGCACGCCGAAGCGCACCTGTCCCTCCATGGGTGCAGGCACAGAATAGGTGAACAGGCCGTCGAGCGGCACGGGCAGTATGATGTCGGCGTATGTCATGTGCTGCAAAGGTACTCAAAAATCCCATAAGCCGATGTCTGCCGATGCTTAATAACCATTAAGAAACCGTACAGATGTGGTCAGTATTGCCTGTTCCGCCACCGTTTTTAGTGTCATTTCCGGCCGTGACTGCCCCGTTGCTTCTCGGCATGTACGTATGTGCCGGCCTGTAGGAGCGCCGGGTTGGCATGAATACAAGGCCCATGTTGGCAGTTGGCCGTGGCCGGGTGGCAGTACCGAAACGCGCGGGCCACCATTTCCCGATGCACCCAGGCCCGGCCCGTGGCGGTGTAGAGGCCCCGTGGCGCGCCGGCCCTACAGAGCCCTTGCTGCCGATGGAATGGGCAAAAATAGCACGTCTTGCGCGTTTTTTGCGTGCATTCTGCCCCCTGCGGGTTGTTGTCGCCGGTGGCGTTGGCAGGCCGTTGCGCACCGTCGAAGGCCATGCCGTCACAGGTGCCTATGGTGGCAGAACCGCCGAAAAGACAATAAAACGAGCGTTTTCTGCCCATTCCATCGGCAGGGGGCGGCTCCTTGTCGTGGCGGTGCCGGCCTTGTGAGCCGTCTGTTTGAGCCGTAAGTCGATGCCCGTTGCCAATAAATAACATAGATGGGGCATCGCTTTGCAGATAATTGTGTATATTTGCCGAATGTGGCGCGAGCGGTTCGCGCTGCCCATAACCACAAAATGCAATAAAGAGATGGACAGAAGAAGAGAAGAACAACAGTTGGCCGTGCTGGCCAAGCGCTTCTTGCAGGCCGCCATGGCCACGTTGCGCAGATATTTCAATGCCATGCCCGACAAGGAGGATGAGGCCGAGACGGTGCGCGCCATCAGTGCCGGCGTGTCGTTTCGCGGTGCCACCCTGTGGGTGCTTGTGTTCGCCATATTCATAGCCTCGCTCGGTCTCAACGTCAATTCCACGGCAGTCATCATAGGCGCCATGCTCATATCTCCGCTCATGGGCCCCATCATCGGCATGGGCCTCGCCGTGGGCATCAACGACTTCGAGCTGCTCAAGCGTTCGGTAAAGAACTATATCGTGGCCACGGTGATAAGCGTCATCACGGCCATGGTCTACTTCCTGCTCACTCCCCTCGACGAGGCTCAGTCGGAATTGCTGGCCCGCACCGCTCCCACGCTCTACGATGTGCTCATCGCCCTCTTCGGCGGCGCAGCCGGAATAGTGGCCTTGGCCACCAAAGGCAAGGGCAACGTGCTGCCCGGCGTGGCCATAGCCACGGCCCTGATGCCCCCGCTTTGCACCGCGGGCTTCGGCCTGGCCACGGGCAATGTGCTGTATTTCCTCGGTGCGTTCTACCTGTTTTTCATCAATACCGTGTTCATAGCGCTGGCCACCTACGTAGGCGTGAGGATGCTGCGGTTTGGCCAGCGGCCGTCCGACGGAGGGCGCCGGCAGTCGGAGTTGCGCCGTTACATGGCCATGATAGTGGTGGTGACGATGATTCCGGCGGCCATCATGACCTACGACATAGTGCGCGACACCGTGCTCAAGGCCAACGCGCGGCGGTTTGTCAGCGAGCAGCTCGACAACGCCGGCACACGCATCGTGTCGTACGACGTCGATGACGACAGCCTGGCCCTGCGCGTGGTGGCCGTGGGCCGCGAGCTCACCGACAGCGCCATAGCCGCGGCAGGCCGCCGCTTGGGCGACTACAAGATGGGCAAGTATGCCCTGCGGGTGATACAGGGCACTGAGTCGGACTCGGTGATGATGCTCAACGACCGCCTTACCACCATGCGCACAACATCGGAAAACTATTCGGCCATGCTCCGTGAAGAGGCCGCCAAGGTGGCCGACCTGCAAGACCGGCTCAACGCCTACGTGCGCTATGACGCCGTGGCGCCCGAAGTGGCCCGCGAGATGGGGCAGCTCTTCCCCGCGGTGGGGGCGGTGAGCCTCTCGCTGTCGTCGCAGGCCGCCGTCGACACTGCGGCCGTGCGCCGCCTGCCCGTGGCCGTGGTCGAGCTGAAAGGCCGCGCCACGCTCAGCCCGCAGGAGCGCAGCCGCATGGGCGGGTGGCTCAAGGCGCGCATAGGTGTAGACACGCTGCTGCTCGTCACCACCGGCGGCGGGCGCTGACGTCGGCGCCACGGCGGGCCGGTAGAGCCTCCGGCCCTTTTCCAAAGCCATGCCGGCAGTGTTTGTTGTCACCTACGTTTCATCATGCCGCCTAATGGGCTATGGTGGCATGATGCCTGGACTGATGTGCTTTTGTGCGAATGTAGGCCGGCAGCCCACGCGCCATGCGGCGCATGGCAGGCAACCGAAGGCAGCGGCAAGAGGCTTCGCCGTGAACAGGCTGGCATACAGCGAGTTGCAAGCGCCATTGCCCGTTACTCTGAAACAGGCCGTTTCGCGCCCTGAAACAGGCCGTATGGCAGCCCGATACGGGCCGTTTTGAGGCGCGGTATGGCAACAGCGCGAAATCGGCGGTGTTGCCGCTGCTTGCGGTTGCCCTGTCTGCGGGCATGGGCAAATTGCCGATATTCATTTACGTTTAACAGTTTTGACACGCCGGTTTAACCCTTTCTTATTTTATATATATTAAGGTATGACGTGCCAACTCTAAAATATGGTAAACGAAACTCGTCGTAAAATATTGGAATTTCATATATGTTAACACGGCGGTGCAAAGTTATGCTAAATAATATATCTACCTTTGCACCACTCTATATGTTTAATAGCAAAGTCTGTGCTTTTTAAGGTCGGCCTGTCGCAAGTGGTTGTTTACATTCGCGATAGAGCCTGATTGTTGTGCAGGCCAATATGCGTGGGAAAGTGAAACTGATAAATTTGAAGGTGATAGTGTGTTCCCTTGCCTTGTTGGCAGGGATACCCATTCGGGCACAAGTCGTAGACAAGAGTCCCCAGACGGACACCTTGGCATTCAAGGACAGGCTCTCGTTGAGGTTCAATGCCTTAGACTGGGTTTTGCTTATGCCGGGCGTCGGCATAGAGTTCGACCTTGGCAACAAGAACTGGAGCCGGTGGGCTTTGGGCGTGGAAGTAAGCGGCAATGTCGGGGGCTCGCATACGTTCAAGCCCGGCATAGTGTTCAACCTGGCCGAAGTCAATGTCGAACTGCGCAATTACTGGCGCATTCGCCAGATAGACGGGCGTGGCGTGAAGCGTCACACCGGTTTTGTAGACAAGCTCTTCTCTTGCCGCCGCGACAGGGTAAAGCATCCCACGGTGACATACTATCGCGGTCTCTACGCATCATACTCAGATTTTTCCGTCAAGTTCGGTTCGGAAGGCAAGCAGGGCACGGCTCTTTCGGCCGGCCTAAGCCTTGGTGCCGTGCGCCCGCTCTACGTTTTTGCAAACGGCAGCAGCCTCGATATGGAGCTCGGCCTTAGCGTGGGCGTGTGCTATGCGCGCTACGACACCTACCGGCATGACCGCGAGAGCGATTGCTACCCGTTGGTGTCGACCGGCGACTGGAAGATAGTGCCTTTCCCGGTTGTGAGAGACCTGCGTGTAGGCCTGGTCTACCGCCTGGGCGACTACCCGTCGACCCACAAATACCGCTGGCGTTACGATTGCGACTACACGTTTGCGGCCTTGCAGGACAGCATCAACACCGCCCGCGAGACGGCCAAGATAAACCAGCATTATGCCGACAGCGTGGGCAAGGTGATAGACGCGGAGTTCTGGAAGGTGTACAACGCCGCCGCGCGCGTGAACAGAATCCACGCCGACTCGGTGCGCCGCGAGGCAGAAGCCAGGCAGAAAGCGCAGAAGGAGGCCGTGCGCAAGCAGCGCGCCAAGGAGAAGGCCGAGCGGAAAAAAGAGAAGAAGGCATCTGCAGGCAAAGACAATGACAAGAGAGCAAATGAAAGAAAGGAGGACAAGGATGAGGCTCGCTGACGGTGTGCGCGCAGTGGCGCTTGTATCTTGGATGGTGCTGACGGCAATGTCGTGCACCACAGATGTGGAGTTGTGCCGCATGGGCAGCCACCCGCATTCGGGCGGCGTGAGCTTCTCGTATGCGTTTGATGCCGACGAGGATGCCACCGACTCGATGTTTGTCATAGCCAACAGGATAGTCAACCGCAGGCTCAGCGCCATGGTGGTCAGCTCGGCCACGGGCGATGGCAAGTTTCTGCTTGGCGGGACAGAATCCTCTGCCGACACGGTGGCGGCCGGCGACAGCACGGCAGCGGCGGCCCTGTCGTCGTTTGACCTGCCGGTGGGCGACTACCGGTTCATGACCTTCAACCTTGACACCACAGAGCTGAAGTACGACGACCTCTACCGGTTCATAGCCCGCGGCGACACGGACATGGGCATGGACGAGATATACGTGGAATACCGTTCGTACGACAAGGAGGAGCCGGGCTTGCGCGAGACGCTGCCCGACTGGCAAGACTACAACCCGTATTCAGGCTACATACAGCCCAACATGCGCTCCGTGCTGCTCGACACCGTGGCGGCGCCGGTATCCGTGGGGCGCCACCTGTCGTGCCACTTCAGGCCGGTGCCCATGACCCAGAACATCGACCTGTACTTCAACATACAGAAGAAAGAAGGGGCGGCGCCGTTCATCGTCGACTCGGTGATGGGCGAGATTTCGGGCCTGCCCTACAGGATAAGGCTCGTCACCGGCGACCTCGACATATCAAAGACATACAAGATGATGTTCCGCATGGACTGCGTCGACGCATCGGGAGCCCACATTGACGACACCTATTCGGCAAGCAGCGTGAGGTGCCATGGCAACATCAACGTGCCGGGGCTGGTGCCGGGCAGGTCGGCAGACGTGACTACGGGGCCGGGCATCATGCAGGTAATAATATATGTGCACACAACCAACCCCGCAGACCCTGCCGAAACACTCGTGAAGAAACTGCAAGGCAAGATTAACCTGTACAACACCCTGCGCGACGCGCGGCTGATAGACTATACCGACGACATGTCGTTTGTCAGGCGAACAGCCTCACACGGGGTGCTCAACATCAAGGCCAACCTGATAATAGACGGCGAAACCATAATAGAAAACCCCGACAACGACTGGGGCATAGACAGCTGGATATCGTGCTCAGACATCGTGGTCGACATCTGATATGGCCGCGGTAGCCGGGCCTTGGGCCCTTGTCAATATGCAAAAATGTGAAAACGGGTGACGCGCCACCCACAAAACGAAGAAATATTATGACGATGAATGTTTTACATAAAACGAAGACAACCGCCTTGCTCAAGGGCGTAATGTCGGCGGCTGCCTCGCTGATGGTGCTTGCAGCCTGCACCGACTCATACCCGACGCTTATACACAACGACGGCAGCACTATAGGCAATGACGAGGTGTACGACCGGGTGCCGCTGATGATGTTTGTCAACGAGCAAGACTATTTCTCAATCATTGCCACCAGGGGCACCGGGGTGTTCGACGACGAACATGCCGGGAAGCTGGCCAACTCGTTGTTTTACGTCTACGCTTTCCGAGCCGCCGAGGATGCCGACGGCAACATTGTGCACAATACCGACTACCGCGAGACGTCTTCGGGCGGAACGGCGTCAGACCAGGACAGGCTCACCGCTGCCGACTGCTTGCTCGACGGGGCAGACTACAACTTCGGTATGCCAACCAAGCTGACCGCCGACCGTAACGGCACGCTGGAGCCTCAAACAACGCAGAAGCTATATTTCAGCTCGGCGTTCCAAGACGTTGGCTACGACTTCTTCGTATACCACATCGACGACTTTGAGCCCACGGCCGCAAACACACACCGCGAAGCCGACAGGATATACTATGACCTGGAGATTGACGGCTCGCAGGACATCATGAGCGGAATGGCCCCAAAACTGACAAGAGACGTGCTTGACGAGAAGATAAGAGACGGAAAGCTCACCATCACAAAGTCAGACCAGGAGCAGATTCTGGACATTGGCAACTACTGCACGTTTGCCGCCCACCGCGGGGTCTACCCAGTCATGGCCATGAAGCACAGGCTAACGCGCATGCAGTTTCTGGCTTATCCCGGCGACGAGTCGGCCGACAACGTGGTCATCAAGGGCATCAGCGTTGAGAGCCGCTATCGCGGCAGGCTTACCGTGGCAGCCCGTAACACCGACGAGACAGGCATAGAGTTTGACAGCGACAGGCGCGAGCTCGAACTCAGGGAGGCGTCGCCCGACGGAGTGTCGCCGTGCCCGCCGCTCAGTTCAGACGGATATGTGGTGAGCTACGACGGCAGCATGGCATCGTTGCCGTGGGACGAGCGCCCCGGGCTGAAGATAGGCGAGAGCCTGATGCTTGCCCCCGACTCGGAGTATGCCCTGACATTGTATTACACTCAGACTGTCGACGTTGGCGGAGGCAAGACCGAACAGCGCGACCTGAAATCGCGCTACCTGCTCAAGGCCCAGGAGACGTCTTACTTCAAAGACCCCGAAACGGGGGCTTACATCTTCAGGCCGGGCTATGTATACTCTGTGAAGATAGTGGTATACGGGCTCCAGGAAATCAAGGTGTCGGCCAACATCGAGGGATGGGAGTATGGCGGAGACATCGTGCTCGACCCGATGGAAGACGACGGTGTGCTGCTCGAATGACCGGCCGGGGCTTTGCCGTCTGACGGTGACCAGCCATTGACAACTCGTAATGATAAATATATTATTTAATTATTAAAACAGTCTCGTTATGAAGAAAACGATTTTATTTGCAGCCGCCTTTGCTGGAGTGTTGTGCAGCTGCTCTCAAGATGATGTTGAAACATCAGGTTCGCTCGACTCGGCAGGCCTTGAGCCTATAAAGATTGGCGTGTCGTCACACGGTTCCGTGGCCACGCGCGGCACGGGAACGGTCGGCGGCGTCGAGGGCGACAACGACTGGGCCGGGCAGAGCTTCAGGCTGTATATGTTCAACAAGGGAACGGTGGTGCCCGCCACCGAGTCTGACGGGCATACCGCCATTTACGAAAACTACGACTTCAGGGCGCCGGGCTCCGGCGAGTCGGGCGTTGCCACTGCCTTCGACCAGTCGGTGAAGTATTACCCTACGTCGGGTTCGTTTGACTTCGTCGCCTACCGCATAGACGATGCAACAGGTACGCCGGCCGTGCCCACAGCCGTGGGCAGCGACCCGGCAAACCCCGACAGCATTGTCATCGGGGTGAAGATAGACGGCACGCAAGACATCATGAGTGCAGTGGCCGTGCCCTCCGACGAGGAGCTGGCATTGCTGTCGTCGTATCCCGACAGGTATTACTCTTCTTATTCGGCACACCGCGGGGTCAACCCCAACCTGCTGTTCCGTCACTTGCTGACACGCCTCAACTTCCAGATCATTGGCGGCAACGAGGCATCGTGCGTCAAGGCAGGCGAGGCCGCCGGCCAGGAGACATGCGTGAGGGTGACAAAGATCGAAGTGCTGTCGAAGTCGGCAGGAAGCCTGACCATAGCAAAGGCCGGCGGCGACAGGACATCGGCTGGTTCGTTGCAGTTTGACAGCGAGGTCGATACGCTGGTGCTCATGCAGCGCCCCGAGGGAGCTTCCGACAATGTAGACCTCGAGCCGATGGATGTGGTGATGCCAACGTGGAACTCGATATCCAACAGCGGCAACGAAGTGCAGGCCGGCGACGCCATGCTGGTGGCTCCCGACAGGTCGTATGAAGTGAAGATCACGTTGAGGCAGCGTGTGCAGACAGGGGTAGACGGCAGCGACCGCCCTGTGATGGAAGACAAGGAACTCATAGTGAAGGATGTGATAAGCCTGTCGTCATCGTCGTCGGCAGCAGGTTTCCTTGCCGGCAACTCATATAACGTGAAGATTGTGGTGTATGGCCTTGAGAAGGTCAACGTCAACGCAACGCTGACGCCATGGACCGAGGGCGAAGACATCTACCTCGACCCGATAGACGGTGCTGCGTCTCTTGCCGCACAGGGCGAGTGACGGTGATGGCCGGGCCTGTGCCCCACCGGCTATCCTGCAGGCCCACTTACAACAAACAACATTGCAACTGAAATGAACATACGTTTTTACTCTTTGGCGCTGACCGTGGTGGCCATGCTTTCATCGTGCAGCAACGATGAGGGCATGGCCGCAGGCGGCGGCACCAGCCACAGCCCGGGCGACGTGGCGGTCAGCCTTGCCGCTGCGGGCCTGACGCGCGCAAGCATAGAGTCGGGTGCTGACGGCTTGTTTGAGGCCGACAGCATCGGAGTGTTTGCCTTGGCCAGCGGCGTCTTGCCCTGTGTGTCGGCCGACGGCGGCTTGGCATGGGCCACCGACGGCGGGTGGGGTGGCAGCACGGTGCTGCTGGATAACGTGGCCGCCAACGCCAGGCGCTCGCCCGACGCCACGCATACGGACATGGCATTTGCCGACGGCCCATATTTCTATCCGAACGATGGCGTTTACAGCTATTCGTTCTATGCATACCATCCTCGCACCAGCAACGTAGAGGCAACCGACTCCACTCGTGTGGCAGTCATCAGGCTTACGGGCAAGGAAGACTTGATATACGGCAAGGCCGTGGGCAGCGACCCGGAGGCTTTCAGCGCCATTTATTTCAGGCGGCCAGGCAATGAGGGCAATGTGCCATCGGTGCATTTTGAGCACAAGCTGATGCGCCTGACGTTTACGGCCCAGCCCGTGGCAGACGCCGACGGGCAGTTTGATGCCGTTTGCGACATGGCTATAGACAGTGTCAAGGTGATAGGGGTGCCGGCCGAGGCACGGCTGACGGTGGCCGACATGGCCGACGGCAATGAAGATGGCAAGGTGTCTTTTGACTGGGCCGACAAAGCGGCGATGGAAGACTTCTTGCTGCTCGACACAGGCGACAGGCCGCTTGAGCATGGCGATTACTTCATGCAGGTGGCCGACGGCAAGCCTGTCGAGATGGCCGTTGGACAGGGCATCATGCTTCCGGTGCCCCCGGCAGGGGCCGGACAGCACCGCTACCAGGTGGCCGTGACGCTGAGAGACAGGCTGGGCAACGTGTACCATGGGGCCCCGCAAGAAGTTGGGCTGCCCGGCGGCAGGGCCTTTGAGGCCGGCAAGTCGTACAATGTGAAACTGGTTGTCGGCATGGGCCTCGACACCTTGTCTGCCGCGAGGCAAGCCCGGAGCGGCGCCGGCATAATGGATATCGTAGAGGCCCGGGGGCAGTGACTACCCCAGGCCTGAGCAAATCATGCCGGCCGCCGGCGTTCCCTCTGGCGGGAAATAACAAACAGATAACTGAAAAAGAAAAATGAATAAACTTGTCTTTGCCGCCTTGATGGCTTTTGCCTGCACCACGTCGCGTGCGCAGATGGTGGCAGTGAGCACAGATGTGTTGATGGATGCATTGCAGACCCCGTCCGTAGGGGCCGAGCTGGTGGTGTGCGAGCGCTCTTCCATCAGTCTCAACCTCTTTGGCAACCACAACCCCTGGGGCAAGACTATGAAGATTGTCGGCATACAGCCCGAGTGGCGTTACTATTTCTCAGGGCGCCCCATGCACCGCCATTTTGTGGGCGTCGGGGCATTGGGCACCCAGTACGACATCACGTGGAAGGGCAAGGTGTATGACGGTTATGCCGTAGGCCTGGGCCTGACGTTTGGCTATGTCATACCACTATCGAGCAGGGTGAACATCGATTTGCACGCCGGTGTGGGATTGGTGGCTTACAGGCAGAAGGAGTATTTTGAGTCGGACAACTATGACCAGGACTACAGCTACGGCGGGACGGCACAGGCCAACGCCAGCGGCTATTGCCTGCTGCCAACGCGCATAGGTGTGTCTGTGGTGTACATATTAAAATGAGTTTCATGGTTTTTGGGATAAAGGTATTTAGATTCTACGCTGTCGTTGTCGCCATGGTGCTGTCGTGCGTTGGCGTCGGCAATGCGGCCGCACAGGATGCACCCATGCATGTGTCGTGCCAAGTGGCCAAGTTGACCAACAACGGCAAGACATACTCGCAGGTAAGGTATGCCACGTTCAAGTCGTTGAAGCGGGCGATAAAGGTGAAGAACAGCCTTGTGGAGGCCGTGGCTGCCGTAAACGCCATCGGTGCCACGGGCGCAGAGATAGACAATGCCATCGTTGCCAGCGGGGCCTCGTGGAAAGACTCGCGCCCCAATGGCTCGTTCGACCTCTCGGTCATGGCAGGCCAGGCCGTCGTGGTGTTCTGCGACGAGGAAGAGGCCGAGGTGTTTGAGATTGTTGAGGGCAAGACGCGGTACGACATCGTGGTGCGCATGCGGCGCGCCTTGCGCGACATCATTGTCGACGGGCGCCGTAGGATAATAAAGCCCACATTCAAGAAAGTGCCGAGCATGGACACCGGCTATGAGACACAGTTTAGCGTCAACGTAGTGTTGCCTGAAGGATGGACCAAAGACAACTCGCGCCTCATCATACAGCCCATGGCCATTGACTGCCAGACGGAAGACACCATAGCTTACTTGGAGCCCATGGTGTATGAGGGCGGCGAATACCACAAGATGCAAGACAGGCGCATGCGCTTTGACTATTATGGCAAAGACCCGCTGGCCTTTGCTTACAAGGATGCCGTGGTGCTGGCCGATGGCGAGCCTTTTTCGATGGACACCACAGTGACGTTCAAGAAGCCCGACAAGGACAAGACCTACAAAGGGGCTTATTACTGTGTGCTCGAGGATTTCCATCGTGAGTATTATAATAATGGTGGCGAGGGCACGGGGTCGTGCCTGGCTTTCCGCCCGTTCAAGTTCCTCGACCTGTCTGTGGCTTCGGCGCCACTCGACATAACTGACTTCAAGGTTGAGGCCGAGTCGCAGTTTACCACAGTGCCACGCAACCTTATGCTTACTTTTGAGGTTGGCACCGACAGGCTCACTACCGATTCGCTGAATGACGTTGAGTTCCGCAAGCTCATCGACGAGCTCAAGTCGTATGGCGACAAGCTGTTCCGTGTGCGTGTCGAGGGGTCTGCCTCGCCCGATGGCATCTATGAGAGCAACAAGGCGCTGGCAGGCAAGCGTGCAGCCCGTGCATTGTCCATAATAAAGAGCGGCCTCGGCCCGGGCGCCGACGTGCAGCTGCCGGCGCCGACGGTGAAGGTGTATACGTGGCAGGATGTTGTTGCCGAACTCGAGGGCAACGGCACGGACACGGCAATTGTGTCGATGGTTCGCAACGTTGTCGCAACGACCGACAGCCGCAGGGTAAACTTGGCTTTGCGCAACTTGCCGTTCTACGCCTCTGTCATTCAACCCGTCTTGGCGGGCCAGCGCATGATGAAGTGCTCTTATTCATACGAGCGCGACCATGTGATGACTCCCGACGAGGCTGTCGAGGCTTATTACAGTTTCAAGCCCGACTACATCGCAGGGAAGAAACGGTTCTCTGACGGAGATTATTACAATCTCTTTGCTACGGTCAAGGACAAGGCCGAACTCGACACAATAACGGAGATGGCTTACCGCCAGATCACCGCCCAGCCCGGATACGACAAGCTGCGTTTCGCACCGTACGTGGCCAACAGGATGGCTTTGCTCAGCATGAGGCGAGGCGTGCCCGACCCGAGAATACTGGCCCCGTTCATAGATTACACCGACAGGCGTGTGCCAGCAAGCAAATATGAGGGTGGCGTGGCTGTGCGCAAGAACTTGCGCGAGATGCTCATCAACCAGGCTATAATATATTTCCAGGAGCAGAAACTCGACACTGCGCAGTATCTTGTAGACTGGGCTCCCAAGGATTCAATAACGTCTAAGCTCGAAAAGTTTATCCACTTTGAGCGCTATTTCATCAAGTATATACAGGGGCAGTGCACCCCCGAGGAGGAAAAGATGTGCAATGAGGCTTATGCTTATGTCATGCAGTCGAGCGCAGACAACAGGGCCATCATCTTTTCGGAGCTCCATTCTCAGCTTAACAAGACCCGACAGGAGGCAGAGGCCTTGGTCGACAAGATGGACGATTCGAATGCAAAGAAGTGGTATCTGAAGGGATTGCTTTGGAGCGAAGAGGCCGGCAAGGAGCCTCCTGTGGGAATAGCCGACGACGGATTCAGGGAACTTTCCGACGTAGAGTTCATGAAACTTCAGAACACCGACCCCGCTGCAGCGGTAAAATACACGGAGGCTCTTGAGAGGCATGCCAAGTTGCAAGAGGCTGCCGGCACCGACCGTACGCCGTTCTTCCTGGCTTATTTCCAGCACAGCTTCGACCTGGAGCCTAAGTACAAGAGCCTTTATGCCAACGAGGGAAACGTTAGCGACGACATTCGTGAGAAATATCCATACGATGACGACAAGGCCGACGCCTACCGCCGTAAGTTCGACATGCTTTACGCAGCGTCGCGCAGCAAGGCGGCCGGCAATGGAGCCGGCTCCGGCAGCGCGCCTTCTTCCGGCAGCGATGTTGAAGCGCCAGCCGTTCAAGACAAACAAACAGAGGAGACAAAATAATAAGATGAAGTTAATGTATATTCCTGTATCTGTGGTGATGCTATTTGGGTCGTGCTTTGTCCCAATGGCGTTGGCCGGCTCGGTGTCGGGGCTTTTGCCGGCCCATGGCTGTGGCGTTGCGGCCGTAAGGAAGCTGCCCTGCACCGTGGCCGACTCTGTCGGTTCCGAAGCTTCGGGGCCGGTGGCCGGCAGTGGCGCCGCCGCCGACACAGTGGCATCGAGGCGCGGTGGCAAGGGGACAGGCTTCAATGCCCTCGACTATGTCATGGAACGCCGTTACCTTGACCGTGGGTCAGAGCTCAGCTCACCATGGTACAGCCGTGTGTTCCTTGAGGGAGGCATCGGTGTCGAGAAGATGGTGCCGCCAACCGACGACTATGGGTTCGGCGCATTGGCGTCGGTGCATTTCGGAGTGGGCAAGCGGTTGGACCGCCTGAACACATTGAGATTGATGCTACACGGCGACTTAGGCTACCAGCAGGGCAACAACCTCATGTTGGCAAAGGGAGGCGGACGCTTTGATTACCTTTTCAGCTTGTCTTCTTATTTTGACGGCTATGCCCCGACGCGCCCGCTCGACGTGTCGTCCGTCATCGGCCTTGGCGCACAGTTGTCACGCCAGCGCTACAAGCCGGGCTGGCGCAAGTCTTTGGAAGGTCACTTCGGCATACAGTTTAAGTTTTACACAGGGCCCCAGGCATTCGTCACATTCGAGCCTTACGTAGGCATTGGCACCGACCAGATGGATGTCAGCGAGACGCTCAACTGGCGTAAGTACGACTTTTTCTACGGCGCCGGCATAAGCTATGTCTATTATCTTGGCAATACCATACCCGAGTCACTGCGTCGCAAGCTGGCGCGTGAGCTGCACGGCGACGGTGCCCTGCAGCCCGACTCTACTCCTTCGTCGTGGCGAAAGCCGTGGTTCATGGAACTGTCGGCCGGGCCACATTTCATGGACGCGTCGGGTGACGAAGGCGTCTCTGTGGGTCACGAGACGTCGGTGTCTGTCGGCAAGTGGTTGTCGCCGGTGCTCGGTCTACGGCTTACGGCTTCATTGCGTTCGGCCCGGTCGTCAAAGTCGGAGGTGATGAGCGGCACCGCGTCGTACGACGAACTGTACCACAAGTTCTACGGTGGCGCCCGCCTCGATGCCCTTGTCAATCCCCTTGGGTTTTCCAAGCGGTTCTCATGGGATTCCCGTTTCGGCTTTTATGTGCTGTTCGGCGGAGAACTTGGCCGTGTATTGCGTTACGAGCCATCCGAGCGCCTTAACCGCTTTTACGGCTCGTGGGCGTTGGGCGCCCATGCCTGGGCACAGTTGTCGCCCGGCCTTCAGTTCTTTGTGGAACCGCGTGGTGCATGGTATGTGTACGACATTCCTTATTCAGACGCAGAGCGCAGCATGAGATGTACCGACACAGGGTTCTCGCTTAACATGGGCCTTACCGTGACCACGGCCAACCGCTTGCCTAAGTCGCGCCGTGTCAGCGGGGTGCTCGACAGCCGCTTCAGTGTCGGTGCCGGCATGGGGACAAGCCTCAGATATACGCGCTCGGCGCTCGACGGCGCCGGCATGGGGTTCAACGCCCAGCTATGGGGTGAGTTCCGCATCGACCGCTTGTCGGCTGTGCGTGCATCGTTTGACTATGAGTCGGTGCCCACACTGCACAAGACAGGGTTCTACGATTATGCGCCTGCCGATGCCGCCGGCAACTCCAGTCGCACGTGGCGTTCGGGCGTATGGCGCCGTCGCTATGGCATGGGCATAGTGTCGCTGGACTATTCGCTCGATTTCACCGAGCTTATGGGAGGCTACAGGCCCGGGCGCGTATTCAGTGCCGTGGCATATGCCGGCCCCTCGCTGTTTATGCTTTGGGGAGAGTCGGCTTCGCTGCATCAGTCAGAGTCGTTGTCCGAGGGCCACAGCACTGCGCTGGCAAAGCCTGTTGACAACAAGACTGTGTTTGGCGCCAACGTAGGCGTGCGCCTCACTGCCCATGTCACGCCCAATTGGAGTGTCTATCTTTCTCCGACCCTTTATGTGTGGCGCAAGTTTGACTTGCCCGGCATCAACTTCCTTGGCACAAAGCATCTCGAGACGTTAGACCTCGGTTTGCAGTATGATTTTTAGTTCCGTGTTTGTTCCAAAGCGTTATGATTATTAAGTTCTTCAGATTATCATTGGCTGCAGTCGTGTTTGCGGCTTCGTTGCCTTTGTCGGCCCAGAGCGACCCCGAGGCCGCCATGGCAGCCTTAGACAGCGTGGTGCGCAAATACTCTCATTATAAGAATGTGCTTGACCCGTACGTAGAGAAGATATACAAGAAGTTTGACAACAACAGCGAAGTCATCACCGGCATTGCGAAGGCTTATTATTCGTTTTCGCGCCCTGAGGGTCAGATGTATTACACGTTTGTAACGCGCGACAGTGCCAACGCATATAAATACATCAACCTGGCCATAGCCAACGACCGTTCTTATGTGCCGGCATATATCCACGGCGGCGACATACAGCTGACCATGGGCAACCGCGATGCGGCCCTCGACTGGTACAGGCGTGCCATCGCAGCCGACAAGTTTGTGCCCGACGGCTACCTGTCTTACCTCGACGTGGCACTCGATGCCGATTCTTCTGCGGCTGTTTCGACCATGTCGTCCATTCGCGACTGCCTGCCCGCTTACCCTGTGGAGCTGGCTGTTGCCCGGGCCTACGAGCGGAGGTCTGACGTGAGGCGCGCCATCGGCTTTTACGACAAGGCCGACAGGGACAGCATGGATGTCGACGACCTTGTGAGTTATGCCATCTACCATTACCTGTTGGGCAATTTCGACAGCAGCCTTGGCGTGGCCCTTTATGGCCATGGCCGGTTTCCGGGCAATGCGGCCCTTGACCGTCTGGCATTCTGGAACTATACCGACTTGAAGAAATATGATGAGGCCTTGGAGTTTGCCGGTCGTCTGTTTCATGATGCCGACACCGCCGACATTCAGTCGAAAGACTATCTGTACTACGGTTATGCTTACCTTGGCAAGCAGCGTTACGCCGACGCTGTAGACATGTTTGGCAAGGTGGCTTCGTTTGACGATGCCACAGAGAAAGACAAGGTCACGGCCATGCAGGAGATTGTGAAGGCCTACAGGGAGCTTGGCGATTACGACAAGGCCGAGGTTGCGTGCTTGGCTTATATAGACAAGCGCCAGAAAGACAGTCTGCTTTCTGCTTACGACCTTAACCTGCTGGCTGAGATATACATAGAGAAGGGTGACACTCTTTCTGGTGAGGGGCGCGCTGAGGCATGGCGCCGTGCCGACTCGGTGCTGACGGTCATGTCGGAGCGTTTCCCTGCGAATGCCGACTATGCCCTATACCGCCAGCTTACATTGGCCAACGGCCAGGACCCTGAGTCGGCCAAGGGGCTTGGCGTGCCTTATGCGCAACGTCTCATTGCCGTTGTCGAGGCTATGCCCGATCGCACGAGCCTTGCCGACGAGCGCATGAAGGCAGCCTGCCATTACCTTGGTTATTACTACACCTTTGTGGCCAAGCAGCGCGCCCGCGGCCGCGTCTACTGGGAGATGGTTCTCGAGATAGACCCCGACAACAATGCAGCCAGGACAGTGCTTGGCTTGAAGTGATGGGCGGTGCTTGTCGGTGTGCGCCGCAAGCCTGTCAGGGCTGTGGCGTCACCGGGCGGTACCACCTTGAGTATTCCACGTAGTGTTGGGCGAAGCTTTCCGCCTGTCCTTCGCGCGCCATCTTGATGAACTTGGCCGGTACGCCGCCCCACAGTTCGTGGTCGCCTATCTTTGTGCCCTGAAGAACCAGGGCGCCGGCTGCCACGACGGCTCCGCGGCCCACCTCGCATCCGTCGAGCAGTGTGGCTCCCATGCCTATGAGGGCCCCGTCGTTGATGGTGCAGGCATGCACCGTGGCGTTGTGGCCGATGGTCACATCGTTGCCTATCACAGTTGGGCCTGTGGTGTTGGTCACATGGATGCAGGCTCCGTCTTGCACGTTGGTGCGGTGGCCGATGGTTATGGGGGCCACGTCGCCACGCACCACGGCGTTAAACCAGATGGAGCACTCGTCGCCCATGGTCACCTCGCCCACGATGGTGGCGTTTTCGCTGAAGTAGCAGTCTTTACCCCAATGGGGTGTCAGTCCGTTGATTGGTTTTATCAGTGCCATTTCTTTTGCGTTGTTGTTTATTTGTTTGATATTGCAAAATTAGTTTATTTTCCTCAAAAGCGTGTCGTTTTGTTTTGCGCTTTTCGGGATATTTATTAATTTTGGGTTTGCTTAGAATATTATCTTATGTTAGAGACAGGACTTTCACACACAAGCAGTGTGGTCGTCAGCGACGCCAACACTGCCATCGCCCTTGGTTCGGGCGACATGCCGGTATTAGCCACACCCGCCATGCTTGCATTGATGGAAAATGCTGCCATGCTTGCCGTGGCAGCAGAGTTGCCCGAAGGTAGCACTACTGTTGGCGGGCAGATTTCGTCTTCACACCTTGCGCCGTCGCCTGTCGGGGCTGAGGTGAGGGCTCGCGCCACTCTCGAGAAGATTGACGGCCGCAAGCTTTACTTTAATGTCATAGCTCTTCAGGACGACAAGGTGATTGGCGAGGGAACTCACCTGCGCTTTATTGTTGACCGCGAGCGGTTTATGGCGAAGCTGTAGAGTAGGAGGCTTAGGAGGCCTGGGAAGTCTGGGGCTTTTAGGGAGCTTAGGAGGCTTAGGGCTCTTAGGAAGCTTAGGACTGCTGTTTGTAGTTTGTTAGCGCGGGCGCCCGTTACCTTGGCTCCTGTGAGCGAGAGAGGGGCGGCTGAGTGGGCGTTGGGTTGCTTGCTCCTTGATATGGCCGGATGTTTCCTCTGTGCTATAAGGCGCTTTGCGCATCTCGATGTCTGCTGTGCGCGGATATTACTCAAATACCTACCGATAAATGACAAGCCTATGATTGACCCGAAGCGTGACTTTATTCCGCTGACACAAAACTATGACCGGTTGAAGGCGTATCAGAAGAGTGAGTGTATATATGATGTCACTTACTATTTTGCACATCGCTTTCTTGGCCGGGGTGACCGTACTGTCGACCAGATGGTGCAGGCTGCACGCAGCGGTAAGCAGAATATTGCTGAGGGCGTTGAGGCCGGCGCGACGTCGTGCGAGACTGCCATTAAGCTTGTGAATGTGGCCCGTGCCAGTCTGCAGGAGTTGCTACTCGACTACAAGGACTATCTGCGGGTTCGCAACCTTGACTTATGGTTGCCTGGCTCGGATAAATATGAGCAATGCCGTAGGGCTTGCATGGCTCACAATGAGTCCGCTTTTTATCGCAAGGCTATTGCTGTGCGCACCGATACTGCCATCGCTAACATTGCTATTACGCTGATTTATCAGGCTGATGTGTTGCTGCGCGGTTTGATAGAGAGGCTGAAATGCGACTTCGTTGAGCGGGGTGGCATAAGGGAGGAGATGACGCGTGTGAGGCTGCAGAGCCGAAAAGGGAGGAAGTGAAGAGGGGATTTTAGGAAGACTAGGGAGGATGGGAGGCTTAGGAAGCTTAGGATTTTTAGGAGGCTTAGGAAGCTTAGGAGGCTTAGGAGGCTTAGGAAGCCTAGGAAGCCTAGGAAGCTTAGGAAACCTAGGATGCCTAGGAAACCTAGGAAACCTAGGAAGCTTAGGAGGCTTAGAGCACTTGGGCGGCGTATTGGGGGCGCCGGTTGGCAAAAAAAATGGCGCGGGCAATGTGATGCCTGCGCCATTTTTTAGTTGTTTTATCTTGCTGGATGTTGATTACAGGTTGGGGTTAACCTTGCTCCACTCCGAGATGGCCGGAACGATGTTCAGTGTAACCAGCTCGTCGCGCATCTTGCAGAGGTGCTCGTAGCTTGCGTCAAGCTTGGCGTTCTCCTCGGCAGTGCCCTGCGGAACCTCATAGTGTGCACCGGTGGTGTCGAGCGTGGTGGCCATGGCCATCATGATGTGGTTGTACTTGTCGTTGCTTACGTATGTGCCAACAGGGTACTTGAACGGCTCGCCGCCCATGACGGCACGTATCATCTCTACCGACAGGTAGGCAGGGCTCTGGAAAGAAGAGCGTCCGCGGAGCTCGATAATCTTGGCACCGCCCTGTGTAACGTCTTTCTTCATCTGCTCCCACTCAGCCTCGGGGAACTCGTCGGTGCCGATGATGTCGGTCAGCTTGCGGCCGTCGATGGTCACGTGTGAACCGAACACAGCCATCTGCTCGCCGTGGCCTCCGTAGGTGGCGCATCCCTTAACCTCGCTCTGCATCACGTTGAACTTCTTTGCCAGGGCGCTCTGCAAGCGTGTTGAGTCGAGGGCGGCCAGCGTTGTCACCTGCGATGGTTTCAGGCCGGAGTACAGCAGTGTAACGAGTCCGGTGAGGTCGGCCGGGTTGAAGATGATGACCACGTGCTTAACGTCGGGGCAATACTGCTTGATGTTCTTGCCAAGACCCTCGGCTATCTCGCAGTTGCCTTTCAGGAGGTCTTCGCGGGTCATGCCGGCCTTGCGTGGAGCTCCGCCGGATGATATGATGTACTTGGCATTGGTGAATGCTTCCTCGGGGTCGGTGGTGGCTGTGATCTTCACATCGCCGAACCCGCTCTGGCGCATTTCCTCGGCAACGCCTTCCGGTGAGAACACATCGTAAAGACAGATGTCACTTGTCAGGCCCATGGTGAGGGCTGTCTGAACCATGTTTGAGCCGATCATGCCGGCTGCGCCTACGATTGTCAGTTTTTCGTTAGTTAAAAATGCCATAATCTTTATTATATAATGATTAAACGTTCCTGGTCACTCAAATTCAGCGCAAAGTTAAGAAAAAAAAGTGTATGCTGTGTGTTTATATGGGCTTTAATTTGTTATTAATTCTGAAAAGTAATACCTTTGTAAAGTCTAATTTACAATTTCACGCGATGGATGATAACATTGAAAACAGATTGACTGAGTTGCGGGATGTGATGAGGCGCGAGCGGCTCGACGCCTTCATCTTTCCCAGCACCGACCCTCATTGCGGCGAGTACGTGCCCGACCACTGGAAGTGCCGCGAGTGGGTGAGTGGCTTTGGCGGTTCGGCCGGTACGGCGGTGGTGACATTGGACGCTGCCGCCCTGTGGACCGACTCGCGTTACTTCATAGCTGCCGAGGAGGCCCTTCGCGGCACCGGCTATGTGCTCATGCGCGAGCGTGTCGACGGCACTCCCGGCGTTGCCGAGTGGATTGCCCGTCAGCTTGCCGTGAGCGGTGGCACGGCGGCCGGCATCGACGGCATGGCTGCGCCTGCCGCCATGGTCGATGCCCTTGCCGCCGAGCTCCGCAGCCGGGGCGGCATCACCCTGCGCACCAACTTCGACGCCCTGGCGCCGGTGTGGACTTCGCGTCCGCCGTTGCCCCGCGGTGCCGTTGAGATCTACCCCGAAAGCCTGGCCGGCGAGACGGCCGTGTCTAAGCTGTCGAGGCTGCGCGCGGCCCTGCGCGCCGACCACGCCTGCGGCATGCTCATGTCGTCGCTCGACGACATTGCATGGACGCTCAACCTGCGCGGCACCGACGTTCACTGCAACCCCGTCTTCGTGGCTTACCTGTTGATGGAGGGCGACCGCACGACGCTATTCGTCGACCAGTCCAAACTCTCGCCCGAGGTTTCCGCCTACCTTGCCTCTGTCGGTGTGGGCGTTGCCCCGTATGCCGACGTGGCCCGGGCCTTGCGAGCCTACGGCGAGTACAGCCTGCTCATGGACCCCGCCGCCACTTGCCACACGCTGTTCAACGCCGTGCGCGGGGTCGAGGTGGTTGGGCTGCCGTCGCCCGTGGCAGCCATGAAGGCCGTGAAGACCGGCGCCGAGATCGAGGGCTTCCGCCGTGCCATGCTTCGCGACGGCGTGGCCATGGTTCGCTTCCTGCGCTGGCTGCGCCCGGCTGTCGAGGCCGGCGGCCAGACCGAGATGAGCGCCGCCGCCCGCCTTGAGGCCTTGCGCGCCGGGCAGCAGCTGTACCGCGGGCCGTCGTTCGACACCATTTCGGCCTACGCCGACCACGGTGCCATAGTGCACTACGAGCCCACACCGGCCACAGATGCCCCCTTGCGCCCCGAAGGGCTGCTGCTCGTAGACAGCGGCGCTCAGTATCTCGACGGCACCACCGACATCACCCGCACCATCGCCCTCGGCCCGCTAACCGAAGAGCAGCGCCGCGTCTACACCCTTGTGCTCAAGGCCCACATAGCCCTCGAGCGCGCCGTCTTCCCCGACGGGGCCTCGGGCACGCAGATAGACGCCATAGCTCGCGAGCCGCTATGGCGCGAGGGCCTCAACTACCTGCATGGCACGGGCCACGGGGTGGGCTCGTACCTCAACGTGCACGAGGGGCCCCACCAGATACGCATGGAGTGGAAGCCGGCCCCGTTGCGTGCGGGCATGACCGTGACCGACGAGCCCGGAATATACCTCACAGGGCGTTTCGGCGTGCGCACTGAGAACACACTGCTCATCGTTCCCCATGCCGAGACCGAGTGTGGCCGCTTCCTGGCCTTCGAGCCGCTGACGCTGTGCCCCATCGACCGCGAGCCCATAGTGGCCGAAATGCTCACCGCCGGCGAGCGCGAATGGCTCGACGGCTACCACGCCACGGTCTACGAGCGCCTCTCGCCGTTGCTCACCGCCGACGAGTGCAGCTGGCTGGCCAGCGCGTGCGCTCCTATCTGACGGCTGCCACCGGGCCGCTGGACTTGTTGGCCGCGGCGCCGGGCGGCTGTGGCGTCGCTTTTAAATATGTATATGAGGGGGCTTGTGCCGCTGCAGCATAGGCAAAGTGCCCTGTTGCTATGGTCGCGTGCTGTAGTTTGTGGATATGTGTCGTAGACTGATACAGGCCGTTTCTGAAAACAGCAACGGCCTGTATGGTCTTTTAAACATTAGTTTATCTTGCAGTCTTTGTAAATGTTATTAGCTGTGCTTAGTTTCATTTTACGGCATAATTGGTTCTGCAGGATACAGTATATTGTATAATCCGTCATTATACGAATCATAATTCCATTCAAACGTTGGTATGAATGTATGAGTAGAAACCATAGTCTTATTATCATTAGTTGTGAACTTTATTTCAACAGTAATGACATAGCGGGAGTCACAGTTGAAATTGGGGACTGCTCCTTCTGGCCCGTTTGGAACATTAGGTATGAATATCTCATAAGGAGGATTCTCGCAATTTACCAAAACTTCGCCATTTACATCCTTTAAATAGACATCGACCCCATAAATGAGAGATGCCTTGTATCTGTTTTCGTAAAGTTTGTTGCCTAGTTCAGGTAGATGATATCCTCCTTGATAAGAATTTTTGTCGCCGTCTTCAAATGCGGCTTTACGTACAATATTGTTTGTGTCATATAAGTAATATTGTACATCATATTTTTTAATGAACGGGAAAATATCAGGGTTTATTGCAATTTTTTCTTTTTCAACTGGATATCCCCAAACGTATAAATTGTATATCTGGTTATATACACTGATAGGGTTAGGGCCTTTGTGGTTGGAGTATGGGGAAAATTTAATCGACGGATTCTTTGCCATGCTCCATGCTCCCAACCGTCCTACTTTTTCCGGCGAGATAGATATTGTCAGAGGCATTATGATGCCATCTGTTGGTGTTTCAACTTTACCTTCCATTGTTACAGTTCCTAATGATTGTAATTGCACGGTGTGGACTGTCTGTTCATTTTCATCAAACCCTCCTGTGAAGGCACCTATTATGGTGCTGATACCATTGTTTACAATATCTCTGGCGCCATTGACAATGTCAACCTTAGGTATAAAGCCTAAGAATTTATCTGCTTTTAAGGCTTTGTTTACCCAATCTTTGGCTGCATTGCCAGCTTTTCTTGATACGAAATTTACAATCCCGGCAGCGTCGTTTGAGGTTGAATATGAAATGATAGTGCCGTTAGTTTCCATATCAATGTCCCCATTTATTGTGATTGTACTTTGTGTTGCTGTTTTCGGCATTATCTTTAGCGTGGCGTTTGTGAGGCTGGGGTCGTATGAAAGTTCGGTTTGAAAGCAATTCCATCCAGGAGTGAAGCCGCGTGATGACGATAAGACAATATTTCCCATGCGTATCACTTCATTTTCTTTTTGTTCTGATGTTTTGGCATATTCATCTAAAAAAGCGAATAGAGAATGCGGCTTTTCGATATATAATTCCCAGATGGCTGTGTTGTTCGGACTTGCTGTTCCGTGTGGTAGGTAGTAGAAGCCTTTTAATATTCCTGTGTATCTGTTGTGGAATATTAAGTAATTCATACCTGGTTCACCATATCCATTGACCGTGTGGGCAATGAGATCCCATCCGTTTTCGTATTTTATATCTGTGCGAATGTCATCTGGTATTGCACCACCACTTATATTTTCATCCCAAGGAGTGTGTACTGCTTCAGACATTCCGGATATTTCTATTCGCTCCCATTGTTCCCAAAAACCAATGTTCTCAGAATTTCTAGTCATGCCCATGGCTTTAGGGTATGCAACTATTTCTTTCTCATTAGTTGCAGTTGTTGTTGGTGTACTAGAAAGCCAATCGCTTTCGTTACTGCAAGCTGTAATTGCAAAAATGGCAAATACAATTTTAATAACATCTGTTGCTCTCATAGTTTTTTGAATTTTAAATAGTTGTTTAAAATTGTAGTGATTAATAGCTTTAGGTTTCTTAAAACCTACTTCGTGAGAGGGTAGTAAATGTTGCATTTCGTTTATATTACAAAAATAGGTCTTTTTGTCGATGTCTACCATGATTTATGAGTTAAAAATACATAAATGGGGATTTTGTTGTTTTTCTTGTTTGTGGTTTGGTTTTATCGTTCATTTGTAATATCGTGTTAATATGTACTTTTAATTTTGAGGGGTCTATACAGAGATTGCTTGGCTGTAGATTGAATAGACTTTCCTTTCCAATCGCTGTACGCGATTTTTTGTACAGCTATTATTGTTTGCCATTATTGAACGTTTTGATTGGTTTTACGTAGCCTGATGGTGCTTTTTGGGGGGGACTTTCGTGCCTATATGTCATTTATTCTTATTTTTGTATGCTCATATAGTACCATGAATTTGTCGTTTTTACCCCCAGTTTCAGACTAGAGCGCCAGAATTGCTGCTTGCTGCAAGGGTGCAGAGAGTCTATTGTGGTGTCATAAGATTTACTGTCGGTCATTGTCCTTATCTACTATTTTATCATTTATGTTGTTGCTTGTGACCGTCATGGCTTGTTGTTGGTGTATATTCGTCCGGGTGGAGTGCCTTTTTCTTTATTTACCTGCAGGCCTGTTTGCGTTTATTATGGTGTGTGCCTAGTGTATATTGACTGCATCCTGATGGGCACAAATTACTCTATGGAATCATATGCTGGCTATTAAATAATCTTTGCAAGGTGTCTTCTTTTTAGGAGATAATGTCTACTAAAAGTCTTATTTTGCTTATAGACAGACAAATAATGTAGACAAACGTCAAATAATTTAGTGTGTGCCACATTTAAAAGGCATAACTTTGCAAGAGCAATTCAAGCAAAAACCAATTAACGCCAATAGTAAATTAACTTAAAACGAACTAAAAATGGGTAAAGATTTGTTTTCAAAACACACTGCCCTGCCTGCCGTTTTGTTATGTTCAGCCTTAGCTTTCCCACCCTTGGGGATGGGCCAGGTTAGCGCTGCCACAGCAATAGCGGAGCAAGTAAGGACTGTGAAAGGTTTTGTGGTCGACAATTCCGGCGAGCCGGTGATAGGCGCCACGGTAAAGGTTGTGGGCACGGCAAACGGCGCGGTCACCGACCTCAGCGGCGGATTCACCCTGTCGCGTGTGGCCAAGGACGCCGTCATCGAAGTGTCCTACGTCGGTTACATCCCTCAGAGGGTGAGCACAGCGGGCAAGACAGACATCAGGGTGACGCTTCAGGAAGACAACAAGGCCCTCGACGAGGTGGTCGTTGTGGGCTACGGAGTGCAGCGCAAGAGCGACGTCACGGGCGCCCTGGTGCACCTGGACTCCAAGTCGCTGACGGCCATGCCGGTGAAAGACGCCCTTGAGGGCATGCAGGGCAAGACGGCCGGCGTGGACATCACCAACTCGCAACGCCCCGGCACGGTGGGCCGCATCACCATCCGCGGCCAGCGTTCCATCGGAGCAAGCAGCGCCCCGCTGTATGTGGTCGACGGCATGATCATACAAAACGGCGGAATTGAAAACATCAACCCTCAGGACATCGAGAGCATCGAGGTGCTCAAAGACGCCTCGGCCACGGCCATATATGGTGCCCGCGGAGCCAATGGCGTGGTGCTTGTCACCACCAAGAAGGGCAAGGCCGGCGAGGTGACACTCAACTATTCGGGTGCCGTGACCATATCTACGCTACACGACGTGACCAGGATGATGGACGCCCGCCAGTGGTTGGACTATGCCCGACGTGCGGCCTACAACTATGGCGGCTACGGCGACCCAAACTCGGAGTTTGCCCCCGACTATGCCAGCGACCAGAAACTGTTTGGCGGAGAGCCGGCAAGCTGGGCCAACATCGATAAGGCATGGGTAGACGGCAAGTACCATCCCGAGCTGGTGGGCTCGTACGATTGGACTTCGCACGGCAAGCAGACGGGCGTCACCAACGAGCACACGCTGAGCGCATCGGGCGGCACCGACAAGTTCAAGGGGTATGGCTCTTTCGGCTATCTGGGCCAGAAGGGGGTGCAGCCGGGGCAGAAATACCAGCGCTACACGCTCAACACGTCGTTCGAGGCCAACCCTGTCGACCCGTTGCGCCTGGGCTTCACCATGAACGCTTCGTACGGCGTGCAGGACTACGGCTACAACTACAGCAAGTCGGTGACAGGCGCCGGCGATTACTATTCGGCGTTGAACGGCATGATTCCATGGACGGTGCCATACGATTCCGACGGGAAATACATACGCAACCCGTGGGCTTACAATGTCAACATCATCAACCCCATCGACGAGTTGAAATATAACACCAACAAGCGCAACGACTTCCGCATCAATGGCAGCGCCTATGCGCAGGTGGACTTCGGCAAGGTGTGGGCGCCGCTCGACGGACTGTCATACCGCCTGCAGTTCGGCCCCGAGTTCCAATACTACCGTCTGGGCATTGCCAACGCGGCCGAGGGCATCAACGGCGACGGCAACAACGTGGCCCAGTATAATCCCTCGAACAAGGTGGCCTGGACGCTCGACAACCTCATTTATTACAACAAGACCGTTGCCGACAACCACCGCATAGGCATAACCCTGTTGCAGAGCGCTTCCAAGTACCACTATGAGAACGGCAACATCAAGGCCTACGTGGCCAGCGCCGACGAGCTTTGGTGGAACACGAGCTCGCTGAGCAAGCCGCTGCAGTATACCACCGGGCTTACCGAGACGCAGCTGGCTTCATACATGGCGCGCATCAACTACACCTATGCCGACAAGTATATGCTGACCGCCAGCGTGCGCTCCGACGGCGCATCGCAGCTGGCACCCGGCCACAAGTGGGCATCGTTCCCGTCGGTGGCACTCGGATGGCGCATCACCGAAGAGGAGTTCATGCAGAAAGCCGCGTGGGTGAGCAACCTGAAACTGCGCCTGGGCTATGGCGTTTCGGGCAACTATGCCGTGTCGGCATACGCCACGCAGGGCGCCGTGCAGTCAAATGTGTACACCTGGGGCGAGTCGACGTCGGTGGGATACCTGCCTTCCGACGCATCGGCAAAGAACCCCAACAAGATGGCCAACCTCGACCTCGGCTGGGAAAAGACACGGCAGTGGAACGTAGGACTCGACTTCGGGTTCATAGGCAACCGCATCAGCGGTACCGTAGACTACTACCACAACAAGACCACCGACCTGATACTGGCCACGACCATACCGTCGCTGTCGGGTTATGTCAGCACTTTCGCCAACGTGGGCGAGACATCCGGCTGGGGCGTCGACCTGCAGCTGAACGCCATACCGGTGAAGACGAAAGACTTTACGTGGACTACCAGCCTCACATGGACCATCGACCGCAACCGGGTAGACAAGCTTAACAACGGCGTCGAGGAGAATGTGAACGACCGTCTCTTTGTCGGCGAGGAAATAGGCGTGTACTATGACTATGTCTACGACGGCATCTGGAAGTCGTCGGAGGCCGAGGAGGCAGCCAAGTACGGACGCAAGCCCGGCCAGATAAAGGTGAAAGACACCGACAACAACGGCAAGATTGACGCCAACGACAGGGAGATTGTTGGCAAGGTAAGGCCACGGTGGTCGGGCGGATGGCACAACACGTTGAGCTACAAGAGCTTTGAACTGTCGTTCTTCATATACGCCCGGTGGAAGTTTACTGTGCCCAAGGGAGCCGAAACCCTGGGCGGCATGTATGCCATGCGCGACCTTGACTACTGGGTAAAGGGCGCCAATGAGGATGCAGAGTACTATTCGCCCGGCTCAAACGGGCAGTCGGCCGATGCCTACTCGAGCGCCATGAACTACCAAGACGGCTCGTACATCAAGATGCGCAACATCTCGCTGGGCTACACCTTCCCCAAGGCCATCGCGGGAAAGCTCGGCATGAGCAACCTCAAGGTGTACGTTCAGGCCATGAACCCCTTCACCATCTACAAGAAATGCAAGTGGCTCGACACCGACCTCATGAGCTATGACAACAACACAACGACCTATGGGTCGGGCACAACGATAAGGAGTTGGGTCATCGGATTAAACATCGGATTCTAAAAAAGAAGATTCATAATGAAAACAAACAAGATATTCTTCGCGTCCATCCTTGTGGGGGCGACATTGGGAACAGCCGTGACGTCGTGCAGCGAATCGTTCCTCGACGAGGAGTTGATAACGGAAAAGGGCACCGCATACTTCAATACCGAGGCGGGGCTCAACGACTTGGCCACGGGCACATACCAGAAGCTGAAGTTCAAGTTCAACTATGTCTGGGGCTACAACATGTACAACATGGGCATCGACGAGTTCACGGGCGGCAACAACGACATGGCCGCATGGAACCACTATGGCTCAGACCTGAACTCGGGAGAGACGTCGTCGAACCAGCCTTTGTGGGACAACATGTACGGAACCATAGAGCCTGCAAACATATTGATACAGAACGTGGAGCGCTACTACAGCAAGGGCAGCGACAAGTATGGCTGGCGCCTGGGCGAGGGCTACTTCTTCCGGGCCTACGCCTACTTTGAGTTGGTAAAGCAGTTTGGCGGCGTTCCACTCAAGCTCGAGCCGAGCAACGGCAAGATAAACTACACCTACACGCGCAACACCGAGGAGGAATGCTTCGCACAGATAATATCCGACTTTGAGCGGGCGTACAGCTTGCTGCCCGAAAAGCCCGAGGACAACCAGCTGGGCCGGCTCACCAAGTCGGCTGCGGCCCACTTCCTGGCCAAGGCCCACCTGTTCCGCGCTTCCGAGCTGCACGACTCTTGGAACGCCCCCTATAAAGATGCCGACCTGGCAGCGGTCATAAGGTATGGCGACGAGGTGATAAAGGCCCACCCGTTGTGCGCCAACTTCCAGGAGCTTTGGGATTACACCGAGCCCGACGGGGCCAACGAGAAGGTGGCCGAAGTGGTCTTGGCGGCCCAGTTCTCGGACAACAGCGACTCCTGGGGGCGCTTCGGCAACCAGATGCACCTGTGCTTCCCGTCGGTTTACCAGAACCTGGCCGGCATGAAGCGCGACATCTCCGGCGACCGCGAGTTCAGCTATGTCAGTGCCACCGAGTATGCCATGCAGGTGTTCGACCGCGTCAACGACTCTCGTTTCTGGAAGTCGTTTGTCACCAAGTACGGCTGCAACTACACCAACGGCGCCCCGAAGTGGGATGCCGATGCCATGGCCAGGAACCCCGGCGAGTATCCTGCCGAAGCCAAGGCCGGCGAGCATCGGTTTGTCGGAGGGCAGATAGGGCTCAAGTATATAGTAAACAATCCGGGCGACCCGCGCTTCACTCCGGGTCACGACAAGGACGGACGTGAGACCAAGTCGG
>ULRH01050815.1_pt1 | contig 31913 bp, 51 predicted proteins | sample 1955271 | NCBI WGS metagenome assembly ULRH01 (sample SAMEA4835677, study PRJEB28245) | human gut metagenome | biome: gut microbiome; material: fecal sample | place: Denmark | collected 2008 | reverse complement strand
AAACCTCAATTTAATTTGTACTCAAATTTGACATAGGACCATTCCTACCGTTTGGCGTTGGTGTCGTCCCAACCCTCGTGTAGGTCACTCACATTAATTTTCAATGCGGTGTATTATGTCTGCCACGACGTTCCTGTATTACAATTCTAAATAGTATGATACCAGCACCAATTTCCTGTTTTACAGTTCACCTAAGCCATGTATTACTACAGGCGGAACGGGTTCATAGGGATGTATCCATCTCGTCTTTCTATGACCCGGCTCTGATACTGTCGCTGTGAGATGTTGCCTCGTAAACAGCGTTGATAGATTGTATGTGACTGACCATATAAAGCCAGCTACATGGTCTTTGCTACTTCGCCCAGGACTTTACTTAATTCGTAGTCCTGCGCCCATGAGACATTTTTACAATTAACCGATGCTTTGAAGCGCAACGTCTTTGTAGCGTAACATTCTTCAATCGGAATTAAATACGCCTTGCCTTCAAACGCAGTTGCCATGTATTCAACTTCGTCTGATGTATAGTGATGTTTTACTAACTGTCCATCTTTATGATTGCCAGTACGGCAGTCAATAGTAAATCCACTCCCCCATTTATTAATTGCACAGGTTTTTACCTGGACACGAAGGATACAGCCGCCAACGTCTATAGCCATATCATATCTTTCGCGGTCGCCAAATGGGAAAAGGACATTATAGCCTGCCTTGACTGCCTCGGTAGCTACGGTAAGCTCTGTGAGGTCGCCTAAAGCTTTATCTTTAACGATAAATCGTCAACTCCAAACACTTAAAAGTGTAGGGGAGCAGGGTCACGCTCTTTGGTGAGAAGATGTATGCCCTTAAAAATTACCCCCTCACTATATAGCCAAACATTCGCTTTTTTGAAACCATTTTTTGGAAAAAAGTTGAAATTTTTTTCTATTTTTTTAATTTTTTTACACTTTCAGGCACATCTGCCGGATTTTCGTCGAATTTTTTGATAGCTTCGATGAATTTTTCGTTCTTTCTAAGTTCCATGAGTACCTGGTTATAAACATTTTGGTCAGCCTTACGAACGGTCTGGAGGGCTACTCTCAAGACTTCCTTCATGGTCTGCATGTTATAGATTTCCTTTTGCAGATTGAAAATAGTCATAACCAGGTCTTGTTTACGAGCAATATAGCGTTCCAGCTGTTTCTGTAAGTCGGTCGTACTATGGAACAGCCCAAGGATGGTCTTGTTGTCTGCTCCTTCGGAAATCATAGACTGGGTAGCATCAAGAAAGACTGTAAGCAGTTCAATGTTATTTTCAATCATATTGAGCATCTTTACGTTTTCTCTATATGCGTTTACTACCTTGTCTCCTCTTGGGTCTGCTGGTTCATCTACATGTACACTACACCAGCGTTTTACCGTGACCATGGAGATTGTGTCGCCAGCCATTTTGTCCGAATATGTTGTAGACAGCTCTTTTGCTATCTTCATATACGAATACCCCTTACGGCGCATTTCCATGACCTCTGGCCCTACACCGTAGTGGTCAATCTTATTCGTACCCGTCTTGGCCCATGAGATGTTACTCATCTTTATTTTTGGTAAATTCTTATCTTCCATATAAAATCACCACCCATCATCAATAAACAAATTAAATAGATTGACTAATAGACAACATATGTTATAATATAGACAAATAAATAAACAAGAGGAGTGATTTTATTATGACAAAGAAAATCTTAACTACACAGCCTATTAGAGATAAAGAAAAAATCAAAGAAATGAAAGAAACACTGAAACGGGACAGAGATAGAATCATGTTCCTGTTGGGAATCAATAGCGGTCTTCGTATCAGTGACATTGTAAATCGTCGTTGCGATGAATTTAAAGGCGATACCGTAGAAGTCCGTGAAAAGAAGACTGGTAAAATCAAAGTCTTCAAATTGAACCCTGCTGTTGCTGATGAAATCCATCAGTACATCGAAAATAACCCTCGTGAATGGCTCTTTGAAAGCCGTCAGGGTGGCCATATTTCAACAAGACAGGCTAGACGCATTTTAACCGATGCAGCCAAAGTGGTTGGCCTGGAACACTTTTCGACCCACTCTATGCGTAAAACTTTTGGCTATCAGGCATGGAAAATGGGCGCTCCTATTCCGCTCATTATGACGGCCCTCAATCATTCATCTCCCAAGACAACCCAGAGATACCTTGGCATTACTCAGGATATTGTCAATGATGGTCTGTATGCCAAGATGAATTTGTAAATAGAACTTGCGTTCTCCGAACGAGTGTTCTATAATATAGATACAATAAAACTAGGAGGTAATCATGGAAGAACCAAAATCAAATAACGCTTTCCAGGAGCATTTTAGGAGACTATCGGAGCTGGTCGGAAGATTCAATTGGAATACAGACGACTTGAGTTTCCCAGTTACCGTTGACCTTGCAGCAAGGCGAGTTGGAAAGGCATATAACGGTGAACCTGTCTGCTCTACCTACAGCATCGTACAGATGCCTACAGGTGAACTGAATCTTGTGATGTACTACGGCGATAGCTATGACGTCATCACCACGGATAATTTAGGCGAGCTTCCAGTCGTATGTGCAGCCGAGATTGAGTCGTTTAGGAAAGAGTTCATGAGCCAAGGAGCTGTCCCTGCATAGGGATGGCTCCTTTTTTATTCTTTGTCAAAAGGCAGAAGTCGCCATGTAGTCATGGTTTTCACTATAGCAGTGCATAGTAGCTTCTTCCTTGGCTTTTAACTCAGTTTCTTCTTCATAACACTCTACAGCATCATTTGCAGAGTCAAAAGCAGGGGCAGCCATATAGTCATAATTTTCGCTATATACATGCATGGTGGATTCTTCTTTAGCTTTTTCGGCTGCCTGCTGGTTTGTGACTGCCAACCATTCCTGGGCCGAATTATACGCAGGAACAGTATCGGCAAAACAGCTTCCCACACAAAGAGCCATAGCCATTAGAACAATTCCTGCTAATTTTTTTGTATTCATAATTTTAATCTCCTTCGAAACTAAATAAGAGGCATCTTTATAATGTACCTTATAATTGCCAATTTGGGCTATTATAACAAACCTTTTAATGTTATTACATATAACACTATCTAAAAGCCGTTAGAAAGGGAAATAGATAGGTTTTATTGATAGATAAGACAGTTGTCAACTTTGTTGCTAATATAGGGAACCATGCTATGCATAAAAGTCTATATAGGCCACAAAGAACTAACTGTCTACCCTATCAATACGCTATTTATAGAACCTTAAAACATAAGTCAAACGCAAGTTATGGTGTAGTTTATAACTCCTCTTATATAAATCTATTCATGGGAATATAAGAGAGCTATATTAGATACCCTACAATGGTTCCCTTGCTACGCAAGGGGTTAATTGTATCAGCCCTAATAGGTTTCTCTTATTCAGATGAATTTATAGGTAAATTTCAGTACCAAGGTTATAGGCAAATTTTCATACTAATTTATCATAACCCTTCTTTACTGCTCCTATATATATTATCAGCCGTAGGCTGATACCGCCGTAGGCGGTGGATTTCTGAGCTTTGCTCAGAAGCCCTGACGGGCATTGATTGAAGCAGTCCAAGGTTTAACTACCAACTTATATTGAAGTTAGGTGAGCCGTCCAGGCGAACCTAACTGACCAATTTGCTAACCTTGAGTAATCCAATCTTACCTTCAAATTCATACTAACCTTTATCTTCAAATGGATACTCTTTACCCTATGCCACCAGCAGTCTAGGATTCGTCACCAGTCTCCCCTAGAGGCTTCATGTATTATGTATCCAGTTCGGTCACGCAAGAAGGCAGCTATGGCTTCTCACTATGCATGGGTATTGCTACGACCTATATCTCCTCACCTTTCCAGGGGTTAGAGATGTATTTCCTATTATTACTTTTAGACGTTTGCTTATCAATGCCGATTTGCTTCCCCAGTACGGCCAGACTGTGTTTGTTTTAGCGTGTTCTTCCCTCAACCACGACAGCTCAACGCAAACGATTAGGAATGGATTATCGGACGGCCCATAAAAGCCTCCGCCGGGAACAGAGCTTACATGCAGAGCTTAATTTCGTTGGCTCTATCCATTTGCCGGATATTTCCTATAGACGATTCTATAGGCGACTCCCTTTTGGGATTTCCCGATAGGCATTATTTTTTAGCTTCTCGGACATCAAGCCTCACGGTCTTGATGAGTCCTTTAGTCGCTTATTAGTTTTGTTCAAAGTTTTCCTTCGCGATACTATTAGCCAGTATTCGCTGGAAGGGTATCTAAAAATTACCCTCCTACTATATAGCCAAACATTGCCATTTTTGAAACCATTTTTGGAAAACTTTTTGAAAAAAATTAAAAGTTTATAATTTGTTTATAATTAGAGTCGTTATTTTACATTTATGCTATAAATTAGACGGTTTCACATTTTGATTTATTTTTTGTAAAATGTTTGTCTTACATTTTTCTATTTCATTTGCAAAATATTTTATGACTACCAGGACGTCTTTATTGATAATTTGATGGCTAATTTTTGTCTGATTTATAACTAGCCATTATTTGGTCATTTTCTGCTTATTTTAATGGCGAGAATTTTTGCTCAAAAATTTCTAGGAAAATTTTTTATAAGGAAAATCAATTTACGTGACCCCTTTTTGGAATTTAAGTGATACCGATACAGGCCCTAGTGGGTCACATTAGTAAAAATATAGGGCTATTTTCGTCCCCTGCTTGGCTTTCTTATGCCGTGTACCGTCATCTTAAAAAATCTTTTTTGGTGGTGGTTTGGAAATTCTTTGATGGAAAATTTGATGACCCCTTTTGGATTTCCCTGGACGGGTTTATTTGGGTCAATTTTGGGTGGCAAAATGAGCGAAGGTAATGCCCCCGACGTAGTTGCTCAAAAATCGCCTTTTGGAGTCAAGAATGGCTCAACCATGCCATTTGCTGGCCGTCCACTTTTATGTAAAAAGTGGCCACTCATTTTCAATAACGCTTATAAAAATGAGAATAGCATCAAATCGTCCCATGGAGCTGTAAAAGTCAAAAAGACAAACAAAAAAGGCCCACAAACCGCATAGATAAGCCATTTTCAAAACCTGGGACGCTTTTCGTCCCGCTAGTCTAACTCTACGGCGCAAACTCTTTTATTTCCGACATATGTCAATAATCCCCAATATACCCCCATAGGGTATCCATATAGTTGACCCCATCAATGAATTGGCAATAGGAGCCATGCCTTACTTGTCGCATGTATACAATTCGCATTGCAAATAATCTTGTTCCTAAACTTTGTATTCCTTTGATTTGACTTTTTGCCTTTTTGTTTTATTAGCTAACAAATAGTACTTAAATAGTATATTTTGTATTCCCTTGCCTACTAACTTTTTGACAGCCTACCTAACAATTTATAAGCCTAGCTACCCTTGATAGTACATCAATCAAGTACACTTTAGTACATAAAAGTAATATATCGCTTTGTATGGCCTTATAACGCATGATAAAAGTCCTGCTCGATACATTATACTAAAAACAACTAAAACGCCTTATAAAGGCAATCAGATACAATTATAACGATATTGATATAAACAATAACAGTTATTCATAAGTAATTGATATATGCCCGCTCTATAGCGGAGGACAAAGCCTATAAACTATACTAAAACAGTATACAAAGTAAGCAGCAAAAAGGCCAGCTAATAGCCAGCCTATAGTTATTTATAATCGTTATTCAATAATTCTTTGTGTTCGTTAATATACTTGGCTATTGTTCGACTAAAAAAGCTGCTCATAGTATCGCCATTAATTTTAAGTATTCTTTGAAAATCGTTCTTGATAGTGCTATCGACTCTAACTCTAATGTAACTATCTTTATTACTCTTATCAATCATATACGTCACTCCCTTTTTTGACTATTATATCATACTTTACTTGTGATAACAATGATATAATTTTTTTGCTTTTTCTATTGACACAACGTTATAACAGTGATATAATGTAATTAAAGATAAGGGAGGAATCACCATGAGAAAAACAATGACGGAAAAGCAAGTAGATTTTTGTATCAATGTCTATGCACAAGTACAAAAAGTGTTATTCTTGCGTACTCAGTTCGCGGAAGACAGAGAAGTTATTTTCCAGCTCAATCAGCAGACGCGGAACCTCGGTCGGTGTCATGTGTATGATTCTGACCTGGCGCGCATTGAAATTAGTGAATACGCTTTAGATAATGCAGGTATGCCTTTTATGGAAACCCTAGTACACGAATGTATTCACGCATGCTTACCCATGTACGAACACCACGGGAGGAAATTCCAACAGGCTTGCGTAGTGTGTGGGGAACACTTCGGGCTTACTTTATCTCGCTTAGCGTCCCCTAGTGTAACCAAGGCGTTTGTTTCTAATCAGCCTAAGGACAAGTATAAAGTCGTGTGGGAAGATGGCACTTCTACTTGCTACAAGACAAAGAGGTCATGGGTTGTCAAGGACTTGCTAAAACATGGTGGCTCTCGTGTCTACAAGCTCACGACAGGGGAAACGATGAGGGCCAACTTGATTGTAAGGGAAGACTAGCATACCGATTTTAAGCCCCAGTGATGGGGCTTTTCTTTTACCCATAAACTATACTAAAATAGTACACAATATAGGCAAGCAAAAAGGCCAGCCTATAGCCAGCCCCTAGTTATTTATAATCGTTATCCAATAGGTCTTTGTGTTTGTTAATATACTTGTCAATAAATATCCGTATTAAATTAGATTGAGTTACGCCCGTTTTACTCAAAATCATATCTAATTCGTCTTTTTGCTGCTTTGTAATACGTACCTGTATAGCAACTGTTTTATCCTGTTTGCTCAACATTTTTGTTCCCTCCTATCGCACTTTTTACTACATTGTATCATAAAAATAGCATTAGTGCAAATTAGATAAATTTAAAATTTTCTCATGTTATTGCACTAATTTGCTTGACATTGCACTACATAAAGAGTATAATATAGTTAAAGATAAGGGAAAGATATAAAGAAAAACATAGTGCAAACGCACTACCCCCCCCCTCTATCTACGTTCCTTGACAACTGCATATAGATTTTAGGCAGGTACTACCATTGCTGAAGTCGGGAGGAATCCCGACGGAGGTCAATAAGTGGCGGACGGGGCGGTATCACACCGCTGAAAAGATTGCAAAAACAATAATACCCGGCCTACATGTTGGCTATACATGTTAAACCTAGCCCCATTGATTCATTTTATTTAACTCAAAGGGGGTTATTTTATGGAAAACAAGAAAAAAGCTATCGTCGTTTCCATCATGGGACGACTCGTAAAGAAAACGCCATCAAGACATTACTGGCTTTATGATGGCGTTAAATGGGTCAGACTCGGTTTAACCCGTATCGCCGACGTATTAAAAATCAGTGCCGACGTCATTAAGGCTGCTATCTACACGGCCACCAAAAAGGCCCTTGCAAACATCGCAACGTCTGAACATGACGGAAGCCATGCAAGCGTCTTATGGTACGAAGCAATCGGCTTGACGCTTTTCGCCGTCGTGTACTTTGTCTGCTATTCCCTTGTAGGTAAAAACGAAGGCTTCTTTATGGCCGTTCCCATTTCACAAGGGCTGGCCTTGTGGCTTTACCACAAAATCACGACGGCCTTCAGGGACTACAAAGGGGGTGCAACGTTATGAAAAAAATCGAAGGGAATGAAAAACAGGTTTGTACGGAATTGCACAAGCAGATTTACGAAGTCTTATCCATAGAAATGCCACATGACATTATTAACAGAGCGATAAGCTTTGAATGGTGCAATGCCGGTACATATCTAGGTCAATGCATTTTACAGCGAAGTTCCAACGTTGCAATCGTTAGAATTTCATGTATGTTTGACTTTGATAAAAGTACGGTAGCGCATGAAATTTTACATGCATTGCTACCATTCCATGTAAAACATGGTTTGCTTTTTAAAAAGGCAATGACCGTCATTAATGACGCTTTAGACTTACATGTAACCATAGTAGCGTCTAGGGAGCTGTCGCAAACTTGTAGAAAGGCCGTTGCGCCATACAAGTACGCAATCGTCAATAAGGAAACAGGAGAATTGCTACTCCGGTTCAAGCGTTATTGTAAAAAAATCGCGGCTTGCATTTATTATGAAGCGACTGATTCAACATGGAGTTATACTGTTGTTCCCTATGACGTTTATCTGGCTACAAAGAAGGAAACAAAAACGGAAAAAGTCGCTTGCGCTATCAATGATAACGAATCAGATAATGAACAAAAATCAAAAGAAGTCGTTGACCTGTGCAACGTTGTTGATGAACAAAAAATCAAAGAAGAAGTCGTACAGTTCGCAATGACGCACGACGACATGCGTCTGCCAGCGAACTGGCTCAAATACATTCCTTGTAATTGGGAATGTTATTACAGATACAAGATTAACGACGGGACGGAAATTGCAAATGTATTTCTGTATCACAATGAAAAGAAGGCGCATTAAATGAGAAAGGAAACGTACATCATTGACGGGGTCACTTTTACCCGTGTAACAAAGACAGTCGCAAGGAATCTTTTTAATAACGGGGAGCTTATCGGCATTTGTCCTGTAAAGGTCAATCCTGAATCTATCTGGGATGGTATGTGTGAATTTCAAAAAGGCTGTAAATGTAAAAATTGGGACTTTGGCGATTTTGTAAACAGCTTCACTTATTACAACTGTCAGATGGAAGAAACTGGCAGATATCCAAAATTCTTTAAGGTGGTGCTTTAATTATGGAAAACAAGAAAAAATTTATCATTACGCCAATAACGCAAACTATTACAGTCGGGTATAAGGCAGAACCTGTTTATACCTTTGACGAATTGCCAGGGAATGTACAACAGTCATTAATTGATAATTTTGACCGTGAAGCACTCGAAGACGGCTTTTTTGACTTTGGTATCTATCTTGTCGTTGACGACTTAATTGATACCATTTACGGAAAATACAAGTTGCCCGTTACCCGGATTCCCTGGGACTTGTCATATCGTCAAGGCAGCGGCGCGACATTTGTCACCAACATCATAACGGGGGATGAATTAAAGGAATTTATCAAAACAACTTTCCCGACGTTTGCGAAGTCATTCCGCTGGCCTTATTTGCTCGATTATTTTTGTGATAGTGGTCAAATTGAATTTAGAGAAGACGCCCATTATCAAGGTTTTAATCACGTATGGTATTCCTTTGATTTTGATTTAGATGGATATCCCAATATTGATAACTTTCTTAATAATAAAGTTGATGAATTTGAAGAAAATCTCAACAATTTTGCAAGCGATTTATCCGGAGATATCTATAAAAAGCTGGAGATAGCACACGATGGCGCAACAAATGACGAGGTTGTCATGTATGAATTGCAAGAGCATTATTACAATTCTGACGGGTTTATCATGGACGAATTTGTAAAGGAAGTGGCAGCAGATGTATAAAGACTGGGACGAAGATAAGGAATTTTTGTTGCATGGCGTACTACCGTTTTTGGGCGTCGCGTTTGCAAGTTATGTACTTTTAGTTTTATATTTTGCTGCTTTTTGTGATTAGGAGGCAAAAAATATGGCAATTAAAAAATGGCAAGTATCGAGGATTGAAGACGTAAAAGACGAAATTAACTACTACATTAAGGATATTGGCAGAATTAATGCAATCTCTTCAACTTTGGCAGAAGCCGTGGAAATGTATAACGGCAAATGCTGGAATAGTAAGATTGAAAAGAAAATCGAAGAAAAAGTTAAAGAAACTTATAACTTCGTGTATCTTTGTGGACTTTGGGATAACGGTAAATTTTATATTGTTCCTAATTTCCTTGGGATGCATATCCCCTACGCTTTAAGACGGGCGTATGTAGCCGATGACGAAAAGCTATATACTCAAGCCGGTAATTTTAGGATTAACGCTCAGGAATGGCAAAAGCAAGCGAACAGTTATAGTAAGAAATGTATTGATTATATAAAAAAATTAGAAGCGGATAAAGAAAATCTGGAGGACGTCGTTAGTAAGTATAACAAGTTGTTAGACGATGCTATTCATCTTGCAGACTCTTTACAGTCGGAAACGCGCGACTCTATTCGTGTAGCAGGTTTATTTCATTCCCCCATTCCACGACTTTTCTAATAAGAGGTGAACAAATTATGAACCAACAAGAAAAATTAGGGCTTATGGCCGATGTCACTATTTACATCGAAAATACCCGTATGATTTACGACAATGTTATCATTCCAGTTTGTAATAATCTGGCTCGCAAGAAATTTAAAGGCTCATACGACGATGAAAAGGCTAAAAAGGCATGGTATAACGTCGTAAATTATGGCTTGCAACGTTACTTTGTCGACGTATACAAAAAATATTATGCCGATAAATATGGCCATATTTCCGCATGGCACTATCTTCTGACGACTCGCGAACGGCAGCAAATAGCCGACGAGTTGCAAGCGTTTTATGCTAGAGAAGTTGACTTTTTGACCAACAGGCTTATAAAAGAGCATGAACGGCCTTCATTCGTGGGCGTCGTTGTTAGTTCTGCCTATCTTCGTAGCGATGTAAACGGAAATAGCATTTATGAGGTCACAATAAAATGCAACGATGGAAAAGTATTTTCTGGAGAATCGCAAGATACACATTGTTTCCATAATTGGGTAGACGGTAAAAAAGTAAAAGTTTTTTACCACTACACGCCTAAACGCAAAAAGTTAAAAATCGATGAATTTCAGTTGTTATAGTACCTTTACTATGCACTAGAGTAATTATAATTCTAGTGCATGAATAAGGGCATTATATTCCCTTTGATTATAATTTACATAAATGGGAGGCTTGATTCTTATGACAATGACTAAAAAACAAGCAATTAAGTATCATATCGAACACATGTCCGACATTGACTTAATTTATCTTATTTCTGATATTCATTCTTATAGTGGTGGCTATGATGAATACGTCTTTTACAACATGGACGAATTTAATGATATTTACGCAGGTGTATCCCCTCTGGAAATTGTAAATGCAGTTGTAGACGCTTGCGGTGATTTTGATATCGTAGACGACTATTTTTATTATGATTGTGCAGGTGTCTTGTGTTCTTGTGATGAACCGACGGCAGCGGACTTGATTCGTACAAATTGCATAGATAGTTTAGTCGATGATTTTATGAATATGCGTAACTGCGAACCTGTTGCGGATTGTGATGGCGACTTATGGGATATTATTACAGCCGACGACAATGCTATTTTTGACGATGAAGGTTATGAAATTTTGAAATAAGGGAGGCTTTATTATGACCAATGCACAAGCCTTGGAGGTTTTAACTAAACTTTACAAAGACGTTGATAATTTGACGACTTATAACGTCGACGTTAATCGTGTATACATCCTGGACTATATCAAGTCGAACATTGATTCTATTCATACTGGCAAGCGTCCGCAACGTTCGCAGCTTGTGGAAATTAGAAATTTTGTTGATAAGTATTATCGACTGTATGATAGTACGTCAAGCACTACATGGAGCTATGTGTATAGCCTGTACGATGATATTTATACAATCGTCAATCCGCATATGGTGCTTAATATCCCGGCAACGTTTGGCGTCCCGGATGATTTAAAAGCCCCTGAAGAAAAATACGGAATGACAACAAAACAGGCAAATGCTATCTTTACCGACGCTCAGAAGTGGGCTGAAAATGGCGAAAATACGGTACTTGTGAGCTATGACGACGTTACAAAGCATTTAAAAATTCATGGTAGAAGTAAAAAAGCTGCTATATATAACCCATTTTCGATTAACGGCGTGCTTGTCAATACATTTTACATTGACTCCATTTTCCGTATGCTCAAGGCTGAAAAATTGGAATTTATTACGAATAAAAACAAGCCAATCGTGATAAGAAATGATGATTTAATTGTTGGCGTTGTTTGCCCTGTCGTCAGGATATAAATAATAAATGATATATTTTATCAAGAAAGAAGGTGTTTTTATGGGTATCGTAATTATGGCGTTAGTAGCGATTATGGTTCTGAATTTAAAATAATCGTTATTTGTTAGGAGGTTATATTATGACAGAACAGAAAAAATTTTATTATATCCAATATTGCCCGTATGGCGTCCGCATTAGCCCCGATTCTTTGAAGGGCAATGCGTTTTCCTATTATGCATTTACGTCATTTTTAGAACGCCAAAAATGGTTAGATGAACATGAATTTGACAAATGTTTTTTCAATTACGTTTATGCAAGTATCACACGTAAAGAATTACAAAAACGAATTGGCAAGCGATTTGTAATTGTTGCGGATTATGGAATTTACGGCGACGACGATACAATTATAGCTTATACAGTGCTGCCAGCTAATAGCGAATATGCGGCGTTTTTTAGGGCTATCTACTCCACCTATCGGCCATTATTCTAATTTAACAAGTGGGGCTGGCCTTGCAGCTGGCCCCATGTTATAATTTTATAGGAGGTTTGATAATATGACACGCGACGAATATAATAAAATGGATGTAGTAAAGGCCATTACAATATGGAACGAAGAAAATAAACTTAATGACGACGACGACTTATATATTTTTGACAATGATAGACTGGAATTAAATAAGCGGTTTTATGGTGCTTATGATGCGATAGAAGCGGTACATAATGGAGATTATGACTTTAATGATGATTATGCTTATATTAGTTGGTGTGGTTTATTTTCATTCAGCGAATCCGACGACGAACTAGCACCATGGAATTATTTCAGTAAAGGCGAATAACCGATATACGAACGGCCTCCGGGCCGTTCTTTTTTTATGCCTATATACTATACCATTTTAGTGTACTATATTGTTATAATTGACTGGCAGCACTTTATAATCTATCGTTGTATCGTCATGCATGGACTTCTAACGGCGTTTTATATTTTCATGGTGTAGTATACGTAGATTAAATTAAAGGCCGTTAGAATCGAATATACGACGGTATAAGGGAGTTTAATAACGTTCGTATTTGCCGTTTTAAGGCGTTTTAATTTCATCTAGGTATAAGTACTAGGTCCAGGAATTAACGTGTCTTAAAATCGAAAATACAGCGTTTGTGTTTTATGGTCTGTATTTGACGTTATACAGCGTTTTAAAGTCGTCTTGATACAAACACTAGGGAACATGTTTAAAGGTCGTTAGACAGGCGTACAGGCGCACTCATAACGATTATACAAGCCCTGGAAATGTATCGTTTTTGACCCGTCCAGGCGATTTTGGCAGTCGTCCAGTGGGCGTCCGTGGAAGGGCCTGTCTTATCTTCTCATCTCAAACTTTTCTGGTCATCTACTGTTCATCTCATCTACTATATATCCTGTCGTCTATTATCCTTTTCTCTTATATATTTTACTGTTATTTATTGTCTCTATATTATATACTGATTACTTTATTCTTGTCTATATGCTATTCTACACTTATTATTTATCGTCTTATTTATATATGTCTTTATATTCTGTATTATTGTATTATGTTTTTATTTATATTGTCGTCTATAAAACATTTGTTTTCTTGTCTGTTCATTAGCTAACTGTTATAATTAATATAAAAGGATGTGATAATATGGAAATTCCCAAAGGTATGGAAAGTAAGTTTGATGATAAAAAGAAAGCCATCTTGAGTAAGATTGACTTGGACAAGGTGACTTCTCCTTACGCTAGACTGTTACTCAAGCTCTTATCTTACGGTGTGACATTTGAACAGGCCGTCAATATCAAGACTCCTATGGTACTTGCTCAGGCTTATCCGTGGTGCAAACCACTGGAAGACTATATTGTAGACTATGTGAGCAATGATAGAGGCCGTATAGGGCCAGAGTATTTCTTAGGTATAAAACCAAGGGACAAAGAATCACAGCAGCAGTCTGTAAAAGCTTGTGTAAGGGCGTTACGGATTGTCTTAATTCCACAGGGGATTACATTACCAATGTTACGATATTTGGGCGATGTAAAGAATACTCCCCAGCACCGTACAAGGAAAGTTAAGGATAAAGACCCCGCAGACCAGCTTCTGAGCCTACTTAGAGGACGTATTACAGGCGACGAATACGACAAGCTTGTAAACAAGGTTAAGGCAATACAGCAAGAGGAACGTAAGGCAGACAACGACGCAAGACAAGCCCCTCTCAAACAGACCTCTAAAGATGACAACGAATATGAACCAACAGCAGCACAACCTCAGCAGAATTAGTTAATAGCACTCAATGGAATGGAAACGTTGAGTGCTATTATTACGTCAAGAATTCTTATTTTTTGTAGCATAGGTTTTAGTTTTGGAATTTTAGTTAGTCGTCAAACGATTTATATTTTAGTTTTTCTACATCTTCGTATTTTGGAAACTCATATTTTCGTCGTCCTGGAATCCTTATTTTTGGACATTGAACCTCTCCTGCTTGTAGAAGTAGGAGATTCTTGAGAAGGTTGCTATTTAAGTTTCCTCCTGGAATCAGGATAGCCTTATTCTCAAAGGGCTGTCCAAAAGCCCCTTACACAGTCCCTCGAAATCGAAGTTCTGCTTACTTTGGTAGATACACATTTTGCACTTCTTTTCTACCCGTCGCGATTCGCCTATGGCATCGTGCTGCGGCAAGGGAGAGTACTCCTCCGAAAACGGCTCAAAGGCCGTTGATTGAAAACACTTTTTTGTTCACGCAGAAGTCTAACTGTTACTAGTATTATACCACAGACTCGCCATTCATCTCAACCTAAGAGGAAGGAGTCTTCTGACGAAATTGCGATAAAAAGAGCCACTTTAGGTGGCCCTTAATTGATTTTCTTATTACGGCATGTAGATACACCGAATTTATCGAAACACAACGGACATTTAGTGTCACAGTCGTGGAATGTATTTTTTAGGTACTCAGGCACTTCACATTTTGTATGCCAATGAGTCTTGCCTTCGTACAGATAAGGAGTGGTGACTCGTGTCATTTCTTTTTCAAATGGAAGCGTAGGAACTTGACAAAGATAACTTGGGAGTTGGTATAAGGTGACGTTCAATTCAGCCAATTCCTGTCGCTTATCACGATTTAAGAAGTAGAAAGCTTTTCGTTTTGCCCTTTTGATTTTCTTATTGACATTTTGAGGAGTAGTCCCTCGTTCCCTAGCAATATCGCTGCCAGATTTACGCTCGCCATATTTTTCATACAGAACATCATACCATTCATCACCGATTTCCTCTCTAAGGTAGTCCATGAGAGCCTCGATACGTTTAGTCCTATCTTTTTCCTCTAACATATCTTCTAATGACCCACCATATAAAGGATGGTTCCCTGCTAGTTTTTTAGCAAGTTTCTGCTGCTTATTATCATCTGAGCGGTCAAGGAAATATTGGTAGCCTTCGTCACGCTTGATGTCGTTATCGTAAAAGTAATTATTTTCTTTCATAAATTGGATACCTTTCGTCAAATACTCGTAATCTTTTGGAGCGGTCAATACTTTGTGCAAAATCACAGAAGAAATCACAGGATACTACATGACCGATATTGCCAATTTTACGACCCAGTTTCACTTTACGATTGACACCAAAAATCTTATCATTGGTGTCCTGTTTTCGATAATAACGAACGTCACGACTAATGGAATACCAATAGTCACGGAGTTTATTCTTGTCACCTGTACAACCGACTTTATACAGTTCGCCAGTTGTACCAAACTCCACTAAGAAAAAATGAATAATCAGTATAACACCTTCTACTCTTTGGGAACATATTCTGTAATAGTGATAGTTTTTGTTCCAGGAACGACTTCATAGTATTCAGCATCATCGAAATCGTCATCCTGTATCTCAGTTTTACCACGATTCCAGTCAAAGGCAAAATAGCGGTCGCCCATTTTGAGGATGGTTGTTACATAGTCGTACCAGCGGCCAGAGCTATCGCTTTCTTCGTCCACTACATAAGAGCCAAGACTCATTTCCTCATACGGAAACCTCGCTGCTAATTTAGGGTCGCCATCATCATACATTTCACAAAACAGTTTCGCTTCTTTATTCATTGGTTACTCTCCTTATACCTTACACCGTTCATTCCATTCTACGCCAGCCAGAAAAGGACTTGTCGTATTGGTTGGACCAGTGGCTCCGCAATCGTTGCATTTTACACAATAAGTAGAATCCTTGGCTTGCAAATGAGCTTGCCCTCCGCAGAATGGGCAGTCAGCAAGTGTGATTTCTTTATCTTCAAACCCTGGGATAAAGAAACAAAGATGTGGGTATTTTACCCCTAAGCAGTCGTCACAGGTTTCCTTTTCTGGATTCCATCTTTCATCACACCAGGACTTTAATCGATTGGCTGCATTGACTCTATCAAAGAAATCCTTTGTATCCATTAAGCTACTCCTTTCGTCTGTACGCACCATTCCTTAAAATGAGGTAATGTTAAGAGGAACTGGCAAAATTCACGCCATTCTGGCAGGACATGATTGTGTCTCTGTTCATAAATTGTTTTGAGCTGCCGATAATTAGTCGTAATGCCAGCTCGAACAGTAATTCCAGCAGGGCAGCTATATAACAGTCGCAATAAATTGTCCTTCGTGGGATTCTTGGTATACGTCTTCTGGATTTCAATTAAGCGGTCGATGATAACTTTGTCTGTATATTCAGAGAACATAGATTCATCAATACAGGTCTTCGTAAGAGCATGAACAGTTGACATAGAGCTAATGATTTCAAACCAGTGGTACCGTTCTGCTTGTACCCATACTTTATTAGTGAAATCTACGTCAAATACAACCGTGATTCCTTTGAGGAAGTTGTCATGACCAGAACCAATGGGTGTATTGCCGAGGCGTTTAGCTCTACCCAATGTTTTGCCTTCTTCTTCTTCCTGGAAAGCTAATTCTGGCTTATCCAACGGAAGCATTGGGAAACGGGCATATGAAAGAGTTTCGTTAATTCCATAAACGTGTACGTGTTTGATTTCCATTTATTCTCCATCCTTTAACGGTTCAATGCGACTAGAAAAGAACAAATCAGAAGACTTTTCTGGTTCTACAGGAGAACCGTCATAGTTAATATAAATAGCAAAGGGCTGTTCTGGGTCTTTTGGCATGATAGCTGCTAAATAGCCTACGTAGCAGTCGCCATCACGGTCATAGTAGATAACCTTTTTGTTGATATACTTTTTATACTTATTGAGGAACACAGGGGGAAGCAGATTGTTTTCAATAAAATCCTTCAGGGCTTCTTGCTGGGATTCAGAAAGGGTGATTTCTGTATCCCGTGGAAAGTACGTGGATGTATCTACCTGTAATTTAGCTGTTTTGCCGTCGGTAATGAACCGATATAATTTGTTACCGTTACTAAATTTAATCATTTATCTTCTCCTTAATATAAAAAACGGATAACTTCTATTGTTGCCCAACCAAGCATCATAAAGGCAAGGATTAACCATGCTACAAAAATTCGCCATGACCAAACACGTAATGTTTCATCTTTGACTTTCATATCTACCTCACCTGTTGCGATTTTATTTTCGTTAATATATGGCTAATGTAATTACCCTAGTTGAACCTGATACGATGGAATTGCCTATAAGGGTATGTGCTGAAACGAAATTTTCGTGATTCTATGCTTTCCCCTTCTTGCGCTTTTTGGCTTCCATCGCTTTCCCGAATCGGTAAGGCCATAATTTACAGTCTTTGATATTGCAGCTATCGGCCATTTTGGTATATCCTCCACTACATTCTACGCATTTACCTCTGATGGCTCTCCAAATATTTGCTTTACTGTTGATTTCTTCCATTCTTACTCCTTAAATTCACTGTCTGGAATCACAACGGTACTCCCTGTTTTGAGAGAAGCTTGTACATCAATGATTCTTTGGTTGGGAGAGCCACGCAGAGGAAGTGTAATATCCCTCTGCGTAATATCGAATGGCCCATCAATCAGTACATCAATAAGTTTCATCGTAGACGGATATACTAGCTTCAATGCCTCGAACTTGCCACCTGTCCATACAAAGGTTTTCGTCCATGGCATATCATTCTTGACAACCATCAAAAGACTAAATACAGTGGAGATGTTGTCGTTGCACAACGGCTCTCCGCCTAAGATTGATAGGTTTCGTCTGATTCCATTTTTCTTTAATAACTTTTCGATACGTGGGATATAGTCAGGGGGCAATTCATAGCCCCCGTCTTTGTCCCATGTTTCTGGATTGTGGCATCCTGGGCAGTGGTGAGGACACCCTTGTACCCAGAAAGAAACCGCTAACCCTTTATCTACGTCCACAGTGTCGTTAGGGATGACTCCTGCGTATTTCAATTTATCACAACCGTTCTTTGGTATCTAAATGTAATTTCCTGTCTCTAATTTCTTCTGTACGTCCTTGATTCCAGAAGTTAGTACCCAAATACCCGCATGTTCTCCGGGTCACTTCCATTGTGCTTTGGTCTGTATTACCGCAGTTGGGACATTCCCAATACAAATGACCTGGTTCGCCTTTAATTTTGATTTCGCCGCTATAACCGCATTTCTGACAATAATCAATTTTACAATTCAGTTCTGCGTACATAATGTTTTCATAGATAAACTGCATCAATTTAATGACTACATCCACGTTACCTTTAAGGTCTGGGACTTCGACATAGCTGATACAGCCACCTAAACTATGCTTTTGGAAATCGGCTTCCATTTTTAGTTTCGTAAAGGCGTCAATCGGTTCTCTAACATTTACGTGATACGAATTAGTAATATAGCCATGGTCTGTAACCCCTTCTATTACCCCAAAACGTTTACGCAAGGCTTTAGCAAACGTGGCGGTTGTCGCCTCGATGGGGCTGCCGTATAATGAGTATCCAATATCTTCTTTAGCGTCCCAATTTGTACAACAATCTTCCATATATTTCATGATTTTAAGGGCGAAATCTCGACCTTCTTTGGTCGTATGAGACTTACCAGTCATGTAATACACACATTCATACAAACCAGCATAGCCAAGAGAGATACTAGAGTAGCCATGTTTTAATAATTCGTCAATAACTTCCCCCTTACCAAGTCTTGCATATGCCCCGTTTTGCCATAAGATAGGAGCGACGTCTGATTTTGTCCCTACTAGATGTTCGTAACGGCAACGTAAGGCTTTATGACAAAGTTCAAGACGTTCTTTGAACAGTTTCCAAAACAGTTCCATGTCTTTGTGCGATGAAAGAGCAACGTCAGGAAGATTAATGGTTACTACGCCTTTGTTAAATTTACCGTAATATTTATGACCTTTATATTTTCCGTAATTAAGTGCTTTTGCGTAATTCTTTTTCGTTCTATCTACAGGAAGCATCGACCGACAGCCCATACTTGGGAAAATATCTTTATTTTTTAAAGCACGTTGAATTTTATTACTCTGATAATCAGGAACCATTCGATAAGCTGTACATTTAGCAGCCAGCTTTGTCAAATAGAAGTATTTACTGCCTTCGTATACATTACATTCATCAAGCCCATAGACAATCTTAGGAAAAGCTGGGGCTACATACACACCAGTACTATTTTTAACACCTTTGATACGCTGTTTTAAAAGTTCTTCAATGACCAGTGCTAAATCTTCTCGTTCTTTACCCTCTGGGACTTCTGCAAGGTTAGCAAAAACCGTAATAAAAGGTGCTTGCCCGTTCGTTGTCATCAACGTTACAATCTGGTATTGCAGGGTTTGAATCCCAGCAGAAATGTCTCGTTTTACTAATCGAGATAACTGGTCATCTGTTAAGTCAGGGAAATCATGCCTTAAACTATCACGAGTGGACTGTACAAACGGTGAAAGATGAGCTAGTGTAATGGATTGTCCTCCGTACTGATTCGAAGCCACTTGGGCTATGATTTGTGTCGCGATATTACAGGCCGTAGAGAATCTATGAGGCTTATCAATCTTCACATTGCTAATGACCGTCCCATACTGTAACATATCTTCCAAATTCACAAGACCACAGTTATTCATTTGCTGAATAGCGTAATCCGTATCATGAATATGAATAATGCCAGCGTCATGAGCTTCAACACATTCTTTAGGGAACAAGAAACGACGAGCATGGTCTGTACTTACAGCACCAGCAATATAGTCACGCTGAGTTGTGACCAGTTTAGCGTCTTTATTGGAATTTTCTGTGTTCCAGTATTCGCTTGAACCACTAACGATTTCTTTAATTACTTTATCTGTAGGACTCTGCCGTTCATCCGTCCGTTTCTGCCGATAGCGGATATAAGCCTGGGCGACTTTCGGATAATCGCTTTCAAGTAATTCATTTTCTACGATGTCTTGAATTGCTTCTACATCTACAGAATTATTATCTTTTTCAGTCAGCTTACGCTTAATCGAAAGGACAATATCATCTGTCATATAGTTAGCAACGACAAGGAATCTAGCAAGTCCTTTTTCGTCGTCCGCATAGACTTCCTTACCTGCTGCCGTAATGGCGTTCAAGATAAGGTCTTTCTTGAATGGCACTTTACGGCCATCCCGTTTAATAACATAAATCTTCAATTCGTATTCTCCTTTAAATAGATACTCGTTCATCTAAATTGACACCGACAGACTTCATAAATTCTTCGTCTTCCAACATGCATCCATCAAGGTATCTCATGGATTTATCAAGACTTCTCACGCAGCGGTCTAAATACATGAATACAGCTTTGCAAACATGGTGGTCAAGTTTGTGAAAGGCCAGGTCTTTACCGACCTTAATATCAAATACATCGTCATCAGAACATTTAGCAATACCAACTAACTGTGTTTTGTTGAGTTTGAAGAAATCTTCCATAATAGCAAGGCCCGTAAGGCTTTCGTCAAATGAATACTCTGGAAAGCGTTTGGTTACTAAGTGTTTAATAGTGTAGAACCACTGATTCCCGTACTTACCGATTTCAAGACGACACACCACGGTCTTATTCTTTTCATCTACGAAAAACTTTACTTGATTTCGTTTCAGCATTTTACTCTCCTTTGTGATTTTCTAGTCGGACTAACGTGATTTTCTTATTCCCCTGTGCTACCAATACCCCCGTCTCCTCGCTTGGTCTTACTAAGGGAAGTAGATTCTACCATTACAGCATTAACTTCACGATGGAGAATACCTTGGAATAATCGACGACCCTTTTTGATGTCGAAAGGCATCTCACTAAGATTATCTACAATGGCCATGATTTCGCCACGGTAAGAAGAATCAATGGTACCAGGTGCGTTACTGATACGGAGCGGTGTCTTAGCCCCTGTAGAACTACGAGGAACAAGCTGCATGTAATACCCCTGAGGAATTTCCATAGCGATACCAAGAGGAATTTTATTCCCATAGCTAAGACTAGGGATAACCATGTTCTGAGGTACTGTAAAGTCCCAACCTGCGTCACCGTCTTCTTTAGTCGGTGCAGTGGCATCAGGACGTACCTTCATAAATTTAACTCTAAGTGTAACGTTAGCTTCTTTCGGAGGTGTAACTGTTTTACTTGTCGGCATTATTTTCTCCTTTCGACTTTAACCATTCTTTATAAATAGGAATCCAATCAGTAAGGTTCATTGTAACCAGCCATGGAACCCTTGATTTTTTATGACAAACAATAGGAATTTCACCCTTACCACTTGCCTTGGCATCATTTTCTGACTGTGCCATCGCATTACGTAGATTCAGTTTTTCAACGTTTTTAGCTTCTACATGAATAAATGGAACACCCTCAATGTCTCCAGCGGCACCAGTCTTGCCCATGTACTGAGCCGTTCTATGGGCATCAGTAAGGCCAGCATCCTGGAAAATGTGAGCTAATTCCCTCTCTGCCCTTTTGCCTTTTGAACGACTATATTTACCAATCTTATGTCTATCTACTGGCATCTTCTTCCCCCTCGATATATTCTTTCAAGTAGGTTCTGACGGCCGCTCCATTAAATGGTGTACCATGAATCCAGATAGGTTGATGATTATGGATTTTATCATGGCAGCTATGACACAAGAGGACTAAGTTATTTAGCGTGTCACTCCCACCTTCTGACTTTGGGACGATATGATGGATTTCTTCTCCATCGTGTCCACAGATAGCACAGGCAAACATTTCACGACCATAGACCTTACGTCTTAGGTCTGACCAATGCTGGATACTACCGTTTGGTTTTCTTCGGATTACGCAACCCTTCTTTCCGAATAATTACTTCTGCCTTGCGTCTAAGACTGTTCAAATTGTCGGTACTATTATTGACCACGTAGTCACATTCGTTGCAGAAAGTAGCGACTTCCTTTTCCGATACATGCTCCAGGTCTTTAAAGTTGACACGACCGTCACGAGCCATCAGACGATGAATACGAACCTTACGAGGTGCGAAGACGAATACAGAGCCTTCGCTTTTAAACGTATCAAACTCGTTGCGGTATCGAACGTCTGTGATGATATGAGGCGGATTCCCTGCCAATTCAATGTCGTCTTTTAAAAGGTCAATCCAGAAGTTCGGCTCAATATCACGGAATCGTTGTCCAACGACCTGTAACACTCGACGTTGCTTCTTTTTCTTCATCCGACGAGCTGGTTTGTGGGATTCAGCGTAGGCCAATGCGTCTACCATTCGGCTATCCCAAATACCAGTACGCTGTACCAGATAATCCATAGCAGCCTGAGAGCCATCAATCTGAGCCAGTCGAACAACCTTCTTTAATTCGTCTGCTAAAGCAAATCGCTTTAACATAGGAAACATAGAAGCGAATGTATCCTTGCCACTACCCATCTTCCCTACGATAATCATTTGTAGAGTCCTTTCAAAAAACTGAAAGTATCTTTTACGATATTATCAGCAGTGTCTTCGTCGATGCAATAAATTGGAGCGTCAATACCACGGTCATTAAGCATGTATTCAATAGCATCCTGCAATTCGTTTGCCTCTTTAGCGCTATGGATACGTCCGTCTTTGGCGTAAGGAATGTCACCACGACGAAGCACGAAGTTGATGTTTTGATATTTATAAAATTCTTCATCAACCAGACGATGAAATTCACAGGCTTCGTCTTTGCCATAGATATGGCTCATAAGTAACGGTGCATCCGTAACAACGAAATCAACTTTGCCGTCATACTGGCGTAACCGTTTGAGCATCTGAGCAAACACGAAAATCTGGTCTGTAAAAGGATACTTATTGCCATCGTATACGCAATCTTTTACGTATTCCAAGGACATCTCTACGTTCTTTCCTATCTGTTTGAGTAAATAGAAGACACCTGCTGCGGTAGTTGATTTGCCACTGCAAGGACTGCCAAAAATGTTGATTACTACCAAGGGAATCACTCCTTTTTATAATAAGGACAGTATTTATTGACAGAACAATAGGCTTCACACCGTCGACCATTCCAGGTATCTTCACACATAGGCGGAATCGTCTGGGTCTTGATAGCGTTCCTAAGCGCATTGTACTTTTTGTGGAAGTACTCAATAACCTTATCGTCATCGTACTTAGGAAGCTCAATCAAGTATACTCGACGGTCAAGGCCAAGGCTCTTTAATACGGCATCAGATTCTTTCGCCGTAGCTTGAAGAAACATGTGGTCGATTTGAATACCGTGTTGCTTGAGTAAAATCCTATATGCATTTTGCTGGAGGTCATATGTGTGGTAATCAGGCTTGCCACCTGGTTGGAATTTATATCTCCATTCCTTTTGACCTTTCTTCTTGCCACGGGTGAACTCATGCCAGTATCCCTTACGTTCATAACCTAGCATCATTGCTAAACTGTATGCCGAAACGAATTTATAATCATAAGACGTCTTCCCTTTTAAGTCTACCAAGTCGAACTGTCCTGAAATCAAGCCGTCTGGACTTTCCAACCGAACTTCTCCGATGTAGCCATTAGGGATATTTCCTTCAAGTAAAGCATGATTATTAGTTCCCATGCCAGCTTGCATCATTCCCATTGGGTCTACCGTTTCTGGACAAGTGATTTTCAAGTATTCGTGACAAGTTGGGTTAGTCAACTGTGTGATAGAAAAATGAACGCCATCTTGTTTCCTGGTCTTGCTTACAAATAAGCGAGTTGGAAGTGTCATACATTGATGGTCACAATGATGAAGGCAATAATCAACCTCGACGACATTTCCGTCTGGACATTTAAAATATTTAAGAATTTTGTGTCACCCCTATTCAGTAAACTCGAAAATATACTTTGTAGGTTTTGCCACTTTGTTGTGGCAGCTGTTCGATATAGTCTGTATAGCTACGTCTAATTTGCGACTGGCTTCGCTCATTGATTTATACGAACCTACAAAATTACCCTGTAAATCATAGGCATTGATTCTGTTACAAAGCCTCGTAGAACAATCAAAAGCCCATGCTAGATTACTTACATGGTTATTGAAGGGGTTCCCATCTATATGAGAAACATACTTGTAATGTTCTGGATTCGGGAGAAAAGACATCGCAACCATACGAGCAACTACAGTATTTTGCTTCTTCTTGCCGTCACACAATGTAACTGAAAGGGAAACTCCAGTCTTTTTACCGTTTTCATAAGCAATAGGATTAAGGATTTTCCCGTTATATAGAGATGTTTTGTCACCTCTTTTACGAACTGTTCGAGGTAATGAACGAACCCGGCCCATATTAGAAACTTCATACAGTCCTTCATACCCTTTAACGGGACGCCATTCTTCTTCCATTACCAACTACCACCGTCAAAACCACCACCAAAACCGCCATCTGAGCCACCCCAAGAACTACCAGAATCAGACCATGAGTCGTTAATCTCGATACTGTCTTCCTGGAAAGTTTCGCCTACAGTCGGGTTAGGATAATCGTCCTCATTCCAAATGGACGGAGCAATGGCTGTACCATATAACATATCATTGGTGGAACTATCTGAGCTACAATGATAAGGACATCTGCCATAGCAAGAACTATTGGCTCGTCTCCAGCCACTTGAATCATTGCAGTATTTCTTTCTATACTGACACCACATACAATCACCCTTTCGTCGCAATTAACGGAACTTCTTTTAAATCAGTCGTTTTGGGGTCATACTCATATCGGAAAATGGTAGGCCCATTGATAGACCGTCTAGCTTTGCCAATTTTCATCATAGTAATATACTTTTCTTCTTCTGCTTCGATAGCATCTACATTGGCTTGCATTAATGAAGGTCGCCATATCATGATTAACTCATCAAGAGCAGACATAAAGCTATTTGGCCCGCGAACATCACCGGGAACTGGCGGACGGAGCTTTTTAGCACCTCTCTGTTGAAATTCGTCGTTCATTTGAACAAGCATCAACAGTGGACATTTATATTGGTTAGTGTACCGTTTCATCTTAGCTGCCTGTGTTTCATACGTTGCAAAATCAGCTACATTTGGGATGAGTTGGAAGTTATCATAGACGGTAAAGTCCACATGCCAACCACTATTGTTTAAGAGGGCCGTCATTGAAGCTACATCATCCATGGTTTGTCCAGACTGTTCAACGATTCGCAACCTGTCGCCCAGCATTTCTTTGATTTTAAGCAAATCTTGGTGTCCCTGTTCGGTCTTTACATGTTCCAGGAACGTCCATTCGTTCATATGCAATATGTCTTGACAGATGTACTGCATAACCTGTCCTGCCGGCATTTCTTGAGTAAAGAACAATACATTATTCTTCTCTCTTACCAGCCGATAGGTAACTATCTTGATAGCTATGAACGACTTGCCATGATTCGAGTAACCAGCAAGGCCAATAACGTCTGTCTTTCGGATACCACCAAAGCTTTCATCAATGGATTTAAAGCCAAGGTTTGAAGTCCCTTCTTTGTAATACTCATCAAACTTCTGAAATGCTACCTCTACGTTGTCCGCTAAGGCCAATCTTTCGTCTGCTCCTTTAGTGTCAACCTTGAGGTAACTTTTGACTTCATCAAGGGGCTTGTTCCATCGCTTACTAAGTAATTCAGCAATATCACTCTTGACCATTTCGTCCTTGACAGTACGGCATAAGTTAGAAGCTTTCTTGTATTCAGCCTGTTTGTTGTTGAGGTTGTCTAATTCAATTTTCAATACTTCAACGTCAAGAGGTACAGTTTGAAGACTTGCTATATCAATGCCAGCCACAAGCAAGTCATTATAATCTTTGAACAAGTTTCCCCTCCTAACTGAAATATGTTGCCCTTGCTGGAGCGTCCTCATCTATTTCAATACCGTAAATCTCGCCATCGTTCAGTGGGTTATTTGACGGCATGTTATCAATCAATTCGTATGCATTGTCAAAAGCCTCGTCATCATCCTCTCCATAAACAGTGAAGTCACAAGAGAAATGGACGATATATCTACGCTTCATTATTTCCCCACCAGGAAGAAATACGTAGCTAGGCCACTACCAAGACCAACAGCTGTCTGCCAATCTGGTGTACCAAATGTTGTCCATGTTGTAAGGAGTGTAACAAGTAGTACACCAGCTCCAACAACAATAGAAGATAAGGCGTCAATGCATAATCCGTTTCTGATTTGATGCTTGTTTTCTTCCATATTTTCCCTCACTTTGAATCCCAATCTTCATCCTCTAATTCAGTATAGTTATCAAGCCATTCCTGGAAGTTTAATAAGGGATAGAACCACTTGACGTTTTTTACTTCCAACACTCGTTGCTGGGGATGAGCGTCAATCGTTCGGCAATCAAAAATGATTTTGCCGTGTTTATCTTTGCGACTTCCCGTAACAACGAAGGCTCTATATTTATTGTCAACTACAATCGTAGCTCTTTTGTTGAATATATCGAATTTACTAAAGTCCATGATTCACCTCACATGGGTATACAGGACAACAAATCGGAACACCTGCTGCGTATTTCAAAGCATCCTCTCTAATGCGAGGAAGCATGAGTCGTCCTGCCTTATCTGTCATCGGATTGTCCGTAGCAAGTATCAGCGTAATATTCTTGAATTGCCGATTGAGCTTGCTAATCAGTTCCCATTGGTATTTCGTAGGCTTAGACGACATATAAGCCACACAAGCAATCCCCTGTTGATGAGCTGCCATGCAGTCCATATATCCTTCTACCAAATGGAGCTTACCAGTTTCCCTTGCTACCTTTACCGCTCTATGCCAATTAAAAAGGATTCGTCCTTTGAAGAACGTCCCATCATCTGGACTGTTACGGTACTTAGGTTTCCCCTCATCAAGACGACGCTTGGAGAAACCTAAGATACGTCCATACTGGTCTTGAATGGGGATAATTAGACCACTATACGAACCCATGAACCCACCATAGTCATACCCAAGGTTAAAATCTTCAATGGTTTCGTTAGTAAGCCCTCTGGATTTATTTAAGTAATCTCTTACTTGTCCTACCTGCTTATGGAAACGATGGGCAAGTCTTGTATTCCGTCCTACCGCCTCTTTCTGCTTTACGAAGTCTTTATCATTTGAGGATACTTCGTATTCCTCACAGAGCTTTTCTACTGCTTGGTAGAACGGTTCCCCTGTAATACCACTATAGAGCTGAATAGCGTTGCCAGATGAATGGCAACTAAAACAGTAGTAGCGACCTTCTGGGTAGACCACAAAGGATGATTCATTATGACCATGATGGATAGGGCATTTGCCCCGATAAGCTCCACCATGGTCTAGCGTCAAGTCCGTATATTTTCTGGCAAGCTCAACAATATCAATCTTGTCAAGCAGCTCGTCGATTACGTCCATGTCGTCACCACCTTTTTACACATCGTTCTTTATAAGGAAATCAGGATTGATAGCCTTGAAACTAATGCGGTTTCCTACCATACCTTCAATTTGATTGTCGTAGATGTCCTTTTTAGGACGAATGACAATGCCCTCTCTAGGGATGTCAAGTAACACAGATTTGCCTCTGGACATTTCTACGATACTATCAATGTTGCTTTCCAACTTGTAATTGTCGTCAAGCATAGGAACTGTTCTAAGATGAACCTGGTCGGCAAACCCAAGCAACGTATCAATGCTATTGTATTGGACTTTTCCTGAATCGTAAAAACCAGAATTAAAGAAATAGATGAAATACGTCATCTTATTATATCGATTAGCTTGAATACCAGGCCCAATTAGTTCTCCCTGTAAAAAGAAGTATCTAGGTCGTAAAGGGTAAAAACATGCGCGAACCTTTACTTCTACGTTTTCGCACCCTACAGCTGCCCACATGTAGTCTTCTTTATCGAGGATTTCATAGTTTCGACTAGCTAGGTGCATTTTACTGTTGCCGTCGAACCAGATAGTAATACTCTGCCCGTCAATTTTTTCGGTGACGTAACATTCAGTTCCCTTGTACTTTCCCAGCATGTCGCCTAATACCTGGACTCGTGTTTCGTCTGTCTTGTTTAGAAATAACGGGAATTTAGCGCGGCTCTTGACGTAGAGCCACTTGTCAAACAATTTACACCACGGCTTATTGTAAAGCCATTTAAGACGGCGGTTATGGAAACGTCGCATATACAATAGACTTTGACTAAGAGACACCTTGTTTCGTTCATCGGGTTCCCACTTGGTAATGCCTAACACTTTTGTAACGTCGTCGCCTACATCATACTTCTCAAGGCCATCAAACAGGTTGACTGGCATTGCAAGTCCTTGCGAAATCTGACCACGCAGCTTAATGGTCTTAACCCTACCCATTTTCCCATTTGAGTGCTTCAAAAAGTCGAATACAGGATTACCAGATGGCGGGATAGAGTCGATTTCAATGTATACGCATTTGTCGCCAACCTTAAATTCGCCCTTTTTAACCACGCATTTCCAACCCAAAACCCTAGCCAATTCGATTCTATCAGCATTAGGGATAGGAGTAAGAGAAATAATTTTCTGAATGGAAGCTAATTTTCTCATAAGTGTCACCTCGTTTCGTCGTCTGCTTCTTGCTCGTCTTCGTCCATGCGTACCACCATGTCGCAATCCATGCTAGGTGCAACGCAAGTAATTTCATCCGTAGCAGCATCTCTATGATATTCAAAGACGGTTGGACAGCACGCACCAAAAAGTTCAAAGCAAACATTTTCCATAATACAGCAACCACAAGGATACTTGTGACGACCTTTAACGTTATCAAGACCGACTACATACTGTCTTAATACATCCAGTGCAACCTTCACTTCTATGCCATGGCGTTTATTGTAAGCTCTTACTTCTTCTGGATATTTCATAGATTGGTCACTCCTTTAAGCTCATATTGTTTAGGTATGTTTTGACATTTCGTGTTCTGCAATACGGTTCATTACAAAGTCGGCACAAGGTTGAGCCATACCGTTCCCAATGGCCTTATACCTTGCCGAATCACTACAAGTCTTGTCGTCAATCAATGTCCAGTTATCAGGAAGCCCCTGTAACCGTTCACATTCAAGCGGAGTAAGTTTTCTAAGTTTCAAGTCGGAAATGATTATCTTGCCCTGGGTGACGTAATCATTTCCGACCCCTTTGTAATCACGAGCCATCAGTGAACCAATTTTCCCGTCTTTTTGATACAATGTGACGTTACCATTATCGTATGTTATTGGTACATTATTACCGCCCGTACCCATATGATGAGTTAATGACTGGCATATGTCTACATTGGTACGAACAACGTCACAAGCATGGGTTATATCAAAAACAATAGGTGGGTGATTTGCTGATGCCCGTAAAACATTAGTACGGCTCATTGTTTGATTCATCCTAGCTCCGCCTTGGTCATTCAGGACAAATTCGCCTGTTTCCTTAATACAGCCACCAGAGTTTCGTTCAACTTGACACCGTTCTTTTTTGCTCTTGTCAAAATACCTTGGCAACATCTCTGGCTTAAAAAGAATTTCTTCTGTACCCCCCCCCGTCTGTATAATCTGCGACAAGGAAGATTCTACGTCGTCTTTGGGGGACTCCCCAATACTGGGCGTCCAATGTTCGCCATACGACTGTACAGATTCGGCTTCTAACCATTCCTGATTTTGCCCACTTGTGGTGTCCAGGAACTGGAATACTGGTTTCTGTGATTTTTTCAAGCACGGTTTTAAAGTCCATCCCTTTATTGCTTGAGAAGGCTCCTGTAACGTTTTCCCAAATAACGTATTTTGGGTATCTCCCATTGGTAAGCTTTCGCATGGCATGGACGAGATTGATTGCTGTAACAAAAAGACCACTCCTTTCTCCTGCAAGCCCCTCTCTTTTTCCTGCAATAGACAAGTCCTGACAAGGGCTTCCCATGGTGATAATGTCAACAGGTTTTATTTCGGCTGCTGACAATTTAGTAATATCCCCAATTTGTTTCGTATTGGGGAACCGAATAGAGGTCAATTTCAAGGGGAATTTTTCGATTTCGCTTGACCATACAGGCTTGATGCCTGCTCGACATGCTGCGATTTGCCAGCCGCCTAAACCATCGAAAAGACTCCCCAACGTCATCATCTACGTTAAATCCTTTTTCTTCATCCATTTCAACCGTCGACCATGCCGTTTAGGTACATAACCAGCTTTAGCCGACATATAAAATTCTCCGTCGTCTGTATTGTCACAGTCGAGAAGCACTTCTTTTTTATCCACAAACACAACTTTTGCATTGCCGTGCTGGAGTTTTACAATGTCTCCTACTTTCATTAAACTTCTTGTCCCCTTTCGGTAAGAACAGACTGAGGATAGTAGCTCCCTGTGTCTGAATTGTAGTGCCACAGTACGAGCCATACATTATGCTTAAAGCAGTAGTTAATTACTGTTACAAGGGCCACTGTAAGACCCGTTACGTAAACATCCAGCCGATATGGCACTTTCTGGAATCGGTTTTCCATTTCTTTATTAAGCCGTTTTAAATCAGTTGGGTCTACGTGGTGAGGGAAAATATACCCTACACAATCTTTTGGGAACGTGTGACGCCCTTTACACAATGCATATTTCATAGCTCTACCCTCTTTCTACTCTTTTCTTTACTTTTTCTTTTACTTCTTCATCAAAACTTTTCAATTTCGATGGGGGCATTTTTACCCCCTTTTTGCGTGAGGCGAAGGAATATACTCTTCCCCACTTTGGACACCAGATATGTATGCATCTGCACCGTGGCGTAGAGCCTACAAAGAATTTAGCTCCCACAATAGGCACATACAGAAGACTTTTAGTTGGTGTATTAGCTTTGAACAACCAACAAGTTGCCCCTTGTACAACTAAACTCCATGTAATTTTGGTATCCCTAAGAACTCTTGCATCTTTTTTGCGAAAGTTTTTCTTGAACTCATCCAGCTTTTCCAGGCTATAAATATTAGCCGTCATACCAACGCAAGAGAATTTGTTATCAAGGAAATCTGTGAAGTTTTCTCTTGTCGTGAATCTCATAATTCATCCACGCTTATCTCTTTATAGTCACTTACTTTATGGTCTTGGATTTGCTCAAGGTTCCACTGATGACTCTTAGCCCATAATTCTTTGAGAACGGGCCTATCATCGGTACTTAGCAGATATGCATACATATCTACCAAGTCGGCTTCCTTGGCCTTCAAGAAAGCGTTACGCAACTTAAAATAATCTGGTGTTGGTTTCCCATGATTGAAGCAACGCCCTTTGAAATAGAGCATCACCAATCTATGAGCTTTTTTACTCACTGGAAGTTCTCTAAATTCTCTTGGAGTCATTTTCTCACGACCTTCCTATGTGCCACCCACCCATTTAAGAAATTATAAAGGAGGTGGGGAAAGATATTATTAAAGATGTTTGGGAGGCGGTGAGTGGCACGTAGCAGGGCCATGAGATTGACCCCATAAAAACTAGAATACGATTTCTCCCTGGTCTTCCTCATCGGAAGTATCAACAGGGAACGGACAACCTCCGCTCATTCCTTCTTCCAGGTGTGTTACCTGTAAAGAAATAAGCTTGAAACTTACACCATGACCAAAAGCCGTCTTCCAAACGGTTGGAAAGTATTCAATACGGCCTTTAGAGCCAGCGAACACCTTTGTATCATCGGGCAGTCGATTCTGTTCA
>ULRH01053978.1_pt1 | contig 32125 bp, 28 predicted proteins | sample 1955271 | NCBI WGS metagenome assembly ULRH01 (sample SAMEA4835677, study PRJEB28245) | human gut metagenome | biome: gut microbiome; material: fecal sample | place: Denmark | collected 2008 | reverse complement strand
TGTCGCTTATGCGACAGCTTTTTTGTTAGCCACTAGCCCCTATCTCTTACAAGAAAATGTACTTCATGACGAAGATGACGGCCAGGCAGTACATGAGGAGGGAAATCTTTTCCCGTTTGCCTGTGAGCAGGTTGATGACGACATACGAGATGATGCCGAAGGAGATGCCTTCAGAGATGCTGTAGCAGAACGGCATGGCGATGATGGTGATGTATGCCGGAATGGATTCGCTGAAGTCATTGAAATCGATGCCGGCGACGGAGGTCAGCATGAGGAAGCCGACGATGACCAGGGCCGGTGCCGTAGCAAAGGCCGGGATGGCCATGAAGAACGGCGACAGGAAGAGGGACAAGGCGAAGAGGACGGCGACGCAGATTGCCGTCAGGCCCGTACGGCCGCCTTCGCTGACGCCGGTAGCGCTTTCGACGAAGGTCGTCGTCGTACTCGTACCGAGGACTGCCCCAATAGTCGTGGCGACGGCGTCGGCCAGGAGGGCGCCTTTGATGCGAGGCAGGCGGCCCCGTTCATCGAGCATGTTGGCCTTGGACGAGACGCCGATGAGCGTGCCCAACGTGTCGAAGATATCGACGAAGAGGAAAGCGAACATGACGACTAGGAAGTCCAGGCTGAAGACGCGGCTGAAGTCGAGCTGGCCCAGGATGGGACTCAGGCTGGCCGGAGCAAAGGCAGCGGCACCGCCGGACAGGTCTGGGATGACGCTGAACATCTTCATTTCCGGGTTGGGGACGTAGAGGCCGGTCAGTTCGCAGAGGATGGCCAGGATCCACGTGAAGAGGATGCCCCAGAGGATGTTGCCGCGGACTTTCTTGACCATGAGGACGGCCGTGAAGACGATGCCGAGCATGGCCAGGAGGACCGTAATGCCGACGGTGTGGAAGGTCCCCGTAGCAGCGGACTGTTTGAACGAGAACAGGGCAATCTTGGTTGCCGGATTGGCGACGATGATCTGGGCGTTCAGCAGGCCGATGAGGGCGATGAACAGGCCGATGCCGGCAGAGACGGCTTTCTTCAAGGTAATAGGGATGGCGTTGAAGATGGCTTCGCGGACATTGGTCAGGGACAGGACGATGAAAATCAGGCCTTCAAAGAAGACGGCGGCCAGGGCCATTTCCCAGGTGTAGCCCATCTGCAGGACGACGGTAAAGGCGAAGAAGGCGTTCAAGCCCATGCCCGGTGCCAGGGCGAAGGGGTAGTTGGCAAAGAAGGCCATGCACAGCGTCCCGATGAAGGAGGCCAGGGCCGTCGCCGTGAGGACGGCGCCTTTGTCCATGCCGGCGGCACTCATGATGGTCGGGTTGACGGCCAGGATGTAGGCCATGGTCATGAACGTCGTGATGCCAGCCAGGATTTCCGTGCGGACCGTCGTGCCGTTTTCACTCAGGTGAAAGAACCGGTCGAGAAAGGACGGTTGGTTTTCCATAATACATTCACACTCCTTTTGAAATGAAACAAGTTGATACCCATACATGTACACACATAAAGCCAAAAAGACGACGGACATCAACTGAATATAATTATTATAGGGGGTTCTGCCTTTTTGAACAACTATTTTGTCAAAAAAAGGAAATTTATGATACAATGAGTCCGAAAGAAAAAAAATTACGCTTTTGCCGAAGGGAAGGAGCACTTTATGACTATGACAGGGAATCTTTTAAAACGGCGCATTGCCGTAGCCCGGGGCCTGGAACCGGGGGACGTCGTCCTCAAGGGCTGCCGGATTGTCGACGTCTATACACAGACCATCCGGACCGGGGATATCGTCGTGGCTGACGGGGTCATCGCCGGCGTCGGCGGCCCTTATGAAGGACGGGAAGTCATCGAGGCCCATGGGGCTTATGCTGCACCGGGCCTCATCGAAAGCCATATCCATATCGAGTCGTCTTATGTCAGCCCGGAAGAGTTCGGCCGCCTCGTCGTACCCCTGGGGACGACGACCGTCGTCGCCGACCCGCATGAAATCGTCAATGTCTGCGGCCTGGCCGGCCTGCGCTACATGATGGAAGCCGCAGAAAAGACGGCCCTGGACATCCGCTTCATGGTGCCGTCGTGCGTCCCGGCGACGCCGTTCGACCACAGCGGCGCTGTGCTGGAAGCCGACGATATGAAAGGTCCCCTGGCAGACGACTGCATCCTCGGCGTCGGCGAATTTATGAACTGCCCGGGCATCCTGAACGGCGACGATGCCGTCCTGGACAAGCTCGTCGCCGCCTATGAAGCGAAAAAGCCCATCGACGGCCACAGCCCCGGTATCTCGGGTAAGGACCTGCAGGCCTATGCATCGGCCCGGATCCGGACGGACCACGAATGTTTCACCTTGGATGACGTCGAAGCGCGCCTCCAGGCCGGTATATATGTCATGCGGCCCACCGGCTCGGCCTGCCATGACCTGCCCAACCTGGTCAAGGCCGTGACGCCGGCCAACCTGCGCCGGTTTCTGCTCTGCTCGGACGACCTTCATCCCAAGACGATTTTCGAGAAAGGCCACCTCAACGAACACCTGCGCCTCTGCGTCGCCGCCGGCCTGTCGCCGGAAGCGGCCATTACCATGGCGACCCTCAACGCCGCCGACTGCTATCACTTCGACGACCGCGGCGCCCTGGCACCGGGCAAGCGGGCGGACATCGTCCTCTTCGAGGATTTGAAGGACTTCAAGGCCCTGGCGACCTTCATCGGCGGCCGGAAAGTAGCCGAAAAAGGCCGGTACAGCCTGCCCTTTACGCGAGCCGATTACAGCGCCGTCGGCAGTTCCGTCTGCATTGCCGGCTTTTCTGAAGATAAATTGGTTATGCACCTGACATCGGACCAGGTCCGGACCATCGATATCCTGCCGGGAGGCGTCGTCACTGAAAAGGGGCAAGCTTCCATCCGGCGCGACGACCGCGGCGATTTCATCTACGACCCGCAGGCCGATATCGTCAAGGTCGCCGTCGTCGAACGCCATCACGGCACGGGCAACGTCGGCCTGGGCCTGCTGCGCGGTTACGGCCTGAAGCGGGGCGCCGTCGCCGTGTCCATTGCCCACGATTCGCATAACATCATCGTCGCCGGCACGAACAACGGGGACATGGCTGCTGCCGTCAAGGTCCTGGAAACCCAGAAGGGCGGCATGGCCATCGTCCTGGACGGACAGGTCCTGGCAGCCATTCCCCTGCCCATTGCCGGCCTCATGAGCGACCAGCCGGCAGCTGCCGTCGATGCCGCCATGGATGAGCTCTACGCCAAGGCCCATCATATCCTGGGTGTCAGCGATGAGGTCGACGTCATCATGACCCTTTGTTTCATGAGCCTGCCCGTCATTCCCAAACTGAAATTACTGGACACGGGCCTCTTCGACGTCGAAGCCTTCGATTTCGTTCCTGTTGAACTGTAAGGGGGTATTATAATGGATGCCAAGAAAGTCAAATTAGTCGTCGTCGAATCTTATTGCGATCTCTATAAGGAAGGCGATGAAATCGTCTTCGACGGGCCTGTCGTCAATAAAGAAAAGAGCGGTGCCCTCTGCATGACGGCCCTCCAGGCCCTCTATCCCTATGTCTTCGCCGGCCGCCAGGGGGCGCTCTGGCCATCGGACATCCAGTGTCCCGACTGCGACGAAGGCGTCGTCTTCCGCATCGTGGAACAATGATGCAGAACCCTAATAGGGCAGACGTAAAAGGTATTGGCCGATAGCTTGACGACCATGCTATAATAAAAGGTAGAGTATCGTCGTGAGTGGGGAGGAATGTGAAAGTTGATACTTAGCAAAGCCTGTAAGACAAAAATGGCGGCCTTTTTGCTGGCTGTCATGACCCTGGCGCCGGTCCAGGCCATTACACAGGAAGAAATGGTCTACGACCAGGTCAGCAAATATATCCGCGGCAGCGAAGCGGCGGCTATCGCCCAGGATATCTGCGATGCATCCTATATGTATGACGTCGACCCGATCCTGGTCACGGCTGTCTTTACGACAGAAAGCCATTTCGACAATTCTGCCGTTTCCGGTGTCGGCGCCGTCGGCATCGCCCAGCTCATGCCGGCTACGGCGGCCTCGCTCAACGTCAACCCGTACAACCGGCGGGAGAACATCTTTGGCGGCGTCAAATACCTCGGCCAGATGGTCGAACGCTACCGTACGTGGGACAAGCCCTTCGTCTATGCCGAAGCGGCCTATAATGCCGGCCCCGGTGCCGTCGACCGGGCCCGTGGCGTCCCGCATTATACGGAGACCATGAACTACGTCCAGACCGTCGAACAGACGCGGCGGGAAATCTGGCGCCTCGCCGGTCATGAAGCCATGGCCATGCAGCCCTATAAGCGGTCGGCCATGACGACGCAGGGAAAGGAAGCGCCGATTTTCCCGAGCCTGAAGGAATGGCATGAACAGCATAGTCAGAAGGCTGCCCAGGTCCAGGCGAAATCCGTCGGTTCCACCAAACCCGCTCTGGTCCGGACCAAAGCGGCGCGCGTAGCACCGGAACGCCCGCGTCCGTCCTATTGGACGACGTCCCTGCCATGGGGCGAAGGGACCCGTAGAAAATAATATCGAGAAAGGGACCTCGCATCGAGCTTATGCGACTCCCTTTTTTTACGGTCTTATTTATAAATAGAAGGAGAAGTGAGAATGGAAAAAGAATTGATTCACTTGGAGCACGTATCCAAGACCTATGATGGGCACAAGGTATTAGACGGCCTGGACCTGGCGATTTCGGAAAATGAATTTGTCACCCTCCTCGGCCCCAGCGGCTGCGGCAAGACGACGACGCTCCGCCTCATTGCCGGCTTTGAGACGCCTGATGAAGGGCGCATCCTCTTTGAGGGAGCCGATATCACCCAGCTGCCGCCGAACCGGCGCCAGGTCAATACGGTGTTCCAGAATTATTCTCTTTTTTCCCATATGGACGTCGCCGAAAATATCGCCTTCGGTCCGAAAATCCACGGCAAGTCCCGCGACTATATCCGCGACAAGATTCGTTATGCCTTGAAACTGGTCAACCTCGACGGCTATGAACATGCCAACATCGTCGACTTGTCCGGCGGCCAGCAGCAGCGCGTGGCCATCGCCCGGGCCGTCGTCAATGAGCCGCGGGTCCTGCTCCTGGACGAACCGCTGAGCGCCTTGGACCGCAAACTGCGGCGCAGTATGCAGCTGGAACTCATCAAGATCAAAGAGGAACTGGGCATTACCTTCGTCTTCGTCACCCACGACCAGGAAGAGGCCCTGAGCATGTCCGACACGGTCGTCGTCATGAACCAGGGCTATATCCAGCAGATCGGTACGCCGGAAAACATCTACAATGAACCGGAAAACGCCTTTGTTGCCGACTTCATCGGGGACAGCAACATCGTCGACGGCCTCATGGTCCACGATAAGCTCGTGCGCATTGCCGACTACGACTTCGACTGCGTCGACGTCGGCTTCGGGAGCAACCGGCCTGTCGACGTCCAGATCCGGCCGGAAGACATGGAACTGCGGCCGCCTCAGGACGGCGGTTTCAACGGCGTCGTCACCAAGACCATCTTCGAAGGCATGACCTACAACCTCACTATCCAGGCGCGGGGCATCGAATGGCTGGTCAAATCGACGAAGCACTACCAGCCTGGCGACGAAGTCAGCCTCTGGGTAGACCCCTTCAACATCCAGATCATGAATAAACCGGAATCGGAAGACGAAAGGGCGATGGAAAATGATTAATTCAGCAGCAATCCGCAACCTCTTTGCCGCGCCGTTCCTCATCTGGGCGGTTCTGTTCATCTTCTGTCCCGTCGTGGCCATCGCCTGGTACGGCCTGACCGATGCCCAGGGGGCGATGACCTTGGCCAATATCAGCCTCATGACCCACTGGGAATACTTGAAGGCCCTGGAATTGTCCATCGTCCTGGCCCTTATCAGCACGGTCATCTGCCTCATCGTGGCCTATCCGCTATGCCTCATCCTGACTGAGAAGAAGCGGGGGAAGGGCTCGCTCCTGTTCCTGCTCTTCATCCTGCCCATGTGGATGAATTCCCTGCTGACGACCATGGCCTGGCAGACGATTCTGGAAAAGAACGGCATCCTCAACCAGTTCCTGCGCCTCTTGTCCCTGCCCGACATGAGCCTCATAAATACGCCGGCAGCCATCGTCATCGGCATGATTTACAATTTCCTGCCCTATATGGTCCTGCCCCTTTACGTGGCCCTGAGCAAGATCAACGGCAACGTCATCGCCGCTGCCCGCGATTTGGGCGCCAGTTCCTGGCAGACCTTCACCAAGGTCATCCTGCCCTTGTCCCTGCCCGGTGCCATCAGCGGCATCACCATGGTCTTCATTCCGTCGCTGACGACGTTCTTCATCAGCGGCCTCTTAGGGGGCAACAAGATTCTCCTCATCGGCAATATCGTCGAACAGGAATTTACCATGGCCTACGACTGGCACCTGGGCAGCGGCCTGTCGTTGGTGCTCATGGTCTTCATCGTCATCAACATGGCCGTGACGGCTTATTTCGACCGCAGTGAAGGGCAGGTGAAGAAGTGATGGAAAAAGTGAAGAAACTCTACGTCGCCCTGGTCGTCCTCTTCCTCTATGCGCCCATCGGCGTCCTCGTGGCCCAGTCCTTCAACGCCAGCCGCTACCGCGGTCACTGGACGGGTTTTACCCTGCAGTGGTATGGCGAACTCTTCCAGAATGAAGGCATCCTCGACGCCTTGCAGAACACCGTCACTATCGGCCTGTCGTCAGCGGCCATTGCCACCGTCCTGGGCCTCATCACCTGCATGGCCCTGCGCGGCATGGGCCGCAAACCGCGCTCGGTCTTCCTCGGCGTGGCCAGTATGCCTCTGCTCAATGCGGACATCGTCACGGGGATTTCCCTGATGCTCCTCTTTTTGGGCATGGGCCTGCGCCTGGGTTATGGTTCCATCCTCATGGCCCACGTCGTCTTCAACCTGCCCTATGTCATCCTGTGCATCATGCCCCAGTTCCTGTCCCTGGACCGCAGCTGCTATGATGCGGCCCGCGACCTGGGAGCGACGCCGTTCGTGGCTTTCCGCCGCGTCGTCCTGCCGGAATTGCGGCCGAGCCTCCTGGCAGGCTTCATGCTGGCCTTCACCATGTCTGCCGATGACTTCATCATTACTCATTTCACCAAAGGTGCCGGCATCGATACGCTGCCGACGAAAATCTATGCCGAACTGAAATTGGGCATCCATCCGGAAATGTACGCCCTTTCGACGTTAGTCTTCGTCTTCGTCCTGGTCTTCGCCGTCTTGCTCATCGTCAACCGCAAGCGCCTGACCCTGGGACGGAACTGGTAGGAGGTCTGTCATGAAATATATCCGCCTGATCCTGCTCGGCCTTTGCTGCATCCTGGCCTTGAGCGGCTGTGGCTTCTGGGAAAGTGAAGAAGACGGGGACAACGTCGTCTATGTCTACAACTGGGGGGACTATGTCGACCCGGACACGCTCAAGCAGTTCGAAGAAGAAACGGGCATCCGCGTCGTCATGGATGAATTTGATACCAACGAGAGCATGTATCCCCTGGTCGCAGCCGGTGCCGAACGCTATGACGTCATCTGCCCGTCGGACTACATGATCCAGAAGATGATCCACAACGATCTCTTGCAGCCCCTCGATTATTCCCAGCTGCCTAACGCCCGCCAGTACGTCGGCAAGCAGTTCTGGACCCAGTCCGAGTCCTTCGACCCGGGCAACCGCTATGCCGTCCCTTATTGCTGGGGGACGGTCGGCATCGTCTACAACCGGACCATGGTCGATGAACCCGTCGACAGCTGGGCCATCCTCTGGAAAGAGAAGTATAAGAATGATATCATCATGCAGGATTCGCCGCGCGATTCCTTCATGGTCGCCTTGAAGCGCCTGGGTTATTCCCTGAATACGACGGATCCCCAGCAGATCCAAGAAGCCCGGGAGATGCTCATTGCCCAGAAGCCCCTGGTCCAGGCTTATGGCATCGATGACGTCAAGGACAAGCTCGTCTCCGGCGAAGCGGCCATGGGCGTCGTCTTTTCCGGCGAAGCCCTGCGCATGATCCTGGAGAACCGCGACCTGGAATACGTCATCCCCAAAGAAGGGACCAACCTCTGGATCGACTCGTGGGTCATCCCCAAGAACGCCGAACACGCCGAGAATGCCCATAAATTCATCGATTTCATGAGCCGCCCGGACATTGCCCTGAAGAACTTCGAGTACCTGACCTATTCGACGCCCAATACGGCCGTTCCGGATATGGAAGAAGACGAAGACTATAAAGATAACCCTGTCGTCTTCCCGCCGGAAGAAGCTTACGCTGGTCAGGAAACATACAAGTATTTAGGTGAAGAAGGGGATAAACGCTATAACGATGAATGGATACAAGTAAAAGTGTGGTAAGCAAAAGGGACTGTGCATGATGGTCGAAACCATCATGCACAGTCCCTTTTCGTTAGCTGGTAGACACTAGTCGAAGGCTTTGCCTGTGAGCATTTCGTAAGCTTCTTTGTATTTGGCAATGGTCTTGTCGATGACGTCCTGGGGCAGGAGATAATCGCTGTCCGGGTTGGCTTTGAGCCAGTCGCGGACGAATTGCTTGTCATACGACGGCTGGCTCTGGCCGGCTTTGTAGCCTTCGAGGGGCCAGAAGCGGGAGCTGTCCGGTGTAAGCATTTCGTCACCTAAGACGATATTGCCTTTGTCGTCGAGGCCGAATTCGAATTTCGTGTCGGCAATGATGATGCCTTTGGAAAGGGCGTATTCGGCGCATTTTTTATAAAGGGCCAGGGTATAATCGCGGATTTTTTCAGCGTATTCCTTGCCTTTTCCCGGGAAGGTCTTGTCGATGAAAGCGGCTCCTTCTTCGAGGGAGACGTTTTCGTCGTGGTCACCGAGTTCCGCTTTCGTGCTCGGCGTGAAGATCGGTTCCGGGAGTTTTTCTGATTCTTTGAGGCCTGCCGGCAATTTGATGCCGCAAACGGTGCCGTCTTTCTGATAGCTTTCCCAGCCGCTGCCCGTGATGTAGCCGCGGACGATGCATTCCATGGGAATCATCGTCAGTTTCTGGCATTTCATACTGTTGCCGACGAACTGTTCCTGCTGGAAAAATTCCGGCATGTCAGCGTTGTCGACGGAAATCATGTGGTTCGGGATGATGTCCGACGTCATATCGAACCAAAACTTGGACATCTGCGTGAGGATGGCGCCTTTTTTGGTGATCTTGTTCTTGAGGATATGGTCGAAAGCGGAAATGCGGTCCGTTGCAACCATGATAATGCTGTCACCTGCGTCATAGACTTCGCGTACTTTACCGGATTTAAAAGGGGTGTATTCTTTCATCTTGTCTGGCCTCCATGATTTAGAACTTATTTTATTATGGTAGAACAGTATTATCATAGCATATTTTGGGGAAAGAAAAAAGGCTTTGTCATCAAAGGACAAAACCTTTTTTCGTAGCTCGTGGCTCGTGGTTCGTGGCTCGTAGGGGACGCCCAGAGGGCGTCCCGCAAATCATGTATGCTTATTGCAAATAATAGGTCAAGTTGACGCTTTGGCTGAGGGTATTGGTGCCGGCTTCGACAGGCGTCGAATCGGCGGCTTCCATCTTGACGGCCCGCAGGCTCATGCCGGCTGCATAGACGCGGTTATACGAGGGGCTTGTGCCGGAAATGTTGATTTCCTTGACGGCGCCGAGCTGGCTGCCAGCGGCTTCCGCTGCGGCCTGGGCAGCGCGCTGACCGTTGTGGACAGCTTCTTTGATCAGGTTTTCTTTGATCTGGTCGGCGTGTTCATTGGTGAAACGTACGTTGTTGATCTGGTTGGCACCGAGACTGCCGGCCTTGTTGATGACCTGCGATACCATGGTCAGGTCGGTCAGTTTGACTTCGAGGTTGTTGCTTACCGTATACGACGTGACTTTCTGGCCTTTCATGTCGTAGTTCGGCGACATATAGAATCCCGTAGTCTTCATGTTTTCGGCCGGGATGCCCATGGCTTTCAGGGCATTGGTCACTTCATTCATGGCCAGGTTGTTCTTGGTCCGGGCCTGCTGGGCGTCGGCATCGGTGTTGGTCGTGCCGATAGTGACATAGGCCGTATCCGGTGCGACTTCCTGCTGGGCATAGCCCGTGACGGTGACGACAGATGGTTCCGGGCCAGCTGCCAGGGACTGCGGGGCAGCGAGTACCAGGGACGACGCCAGCATGGCTGCGACGATCAGGCCTTTCAAGGGTTTATATTTCATAGGTAAGACCTCCTTTTCAATGTGGTTTCATTATACCATATCGGTGAATGTACGTCTATGTAGGATAAATAACGTATTTGTCTATGCCAAATATGACAAAAGTGTTGCATTTTTTTTCGTGGCGTACTATAATAGCCACAGATATATAGAAAAAGCTAGGGGAGCCTTCGGGCTGAGAAAAGTGACGGATTACACTTGACCCTTTACCTGATGCGGATCATGCCGCCGTAGGGAAGCTTTACGGGATTATAAAGCTCACCTGCGGAGGACCGTAGGGCGAGCTTTTTTTATTGCATTGGATTATTTTTTTGTATAGGAAGGATGTTAGTAATGGATTACACAACACAGATGGATGCTGCCCGCAAAGGCATCGTCACGCCGCAGATGAAGATCGTCGCTGAAAAGGAACACATGCCTGTCGAAAAACTCATGGCCCTCGTCGCCAGCGGCAAAGTCGCCATTCCGGCCAACAAAGTCCACACCAGTCTGTCGCCGGAAGCCGTCGGCCAGGACTGCCGCACCAAGATTAACGTCAACCTCGGCGTTTCTCCGGAACACAACAACCATGAAGAAGAATTGCAGAAAGTCCAGAATGCCATCGATATGAAAGCCGAAGCCATCATGGACTTGTCCAACTTCGGCAAGACCCGTGAATTTCGCCGTAAACTGGTCAAGATGTCTACGGCCATGATCGGCACGGTCCCCATGTACGATGCTGTCGGCATGCTGGAAAAGGACCTGAAAGACATTACCGTCGATGAATTTTTCTCCGTCGTCGAACAGCACGCAGAAGACGGCGTCGACTTCATGACCATCCACTGCGGCATGAATCGCAAGACGGCTCAGCGCATCAAAGACAACCCGCGCCTGACCAACGTCGTTTCCCGCGGCGGCTCGCTGCTCTTCGCCTGGATGGAAATGAACAATCAGGAAAACCCGTTCTACGAATACTACGACCGTCTCCTCGACATCTGTGAAAAATATGACGTCACCTTGAGCCTCGGCGACGCTTGTCGTCCGGGCTGTACCCATGACGCTACCGATGCCGCACAGATTGAAGAACTCATTACCCTCGGCGAATTGACCAAACGCGCCTGGGCCCATAACGTCCAGGTCATGATTGAAGGCCCGGGCCACATGGTCCTCAATGAAATCGCAGCCAACATGAAAATTGAAAAACGCCTGTGCCACGGCGCTCCGTTCTACGTCCTCGGGCCCCTGGTCACGGACATTGCACCGGGCTATGACCATATCACCAGTGCCATCGGCGGTGCTATCGCCGCTTCCTGTGGTGCCGACTTCCTCTGCTACGTCACACCGGCTGAACACCTGCGCCTGCCGACCGTCGACGACGTCAAAGAAGGCATCATCGCTGCCCGCATCGCAGCTCACGCTGCCGACCTGGTCAAAGGCATCCCGGGTGCCCAGGAATGGGATGACGCCATGAGTAAAGCCCGCGTCGACGTCGACTTCGACAAGATGATTTCCTTGTCCATCGATCCGGAAAAAGCCCGCCGCTACTACGAATCGAGCAAACCGGAATGTGAAGGCACCTGCACTATGTGCGGCAAGATGTGCCCGGCTCGCACGATGAAACGCATCCTCGCCGGCGAAGACGTTTCTATCCGCTAGGCTCCAGCTAAAAATTACCTCATAGATACTGAAAAAGGCCCGTCGCCATATGACGGGCCTTTTTCAGCTGCAGATCGCAGGTCGCAAAAACATACACGGCCCATGGCCTTGTGCGTAGGGGCCGACCCGGTTAGGGCGGCCCGCTGCGAAGTTCGACCACAGCCTATCCGAGTATAATGGCAGGATTTTTACGAACCACGAGCCACGATTTTTTCCACGAGCCGTGGGTTCCACGAGGCGATGTCGTCAGGTTGAATTTGCCGCTGCGTAGCGGCATCTGAATCCACAACGTGGAAGTCACGGATTTTTCATTTTTTCAAGGCCATTCCTATCGGAAAATAGGCCGCATCTACCATCATGCGAGGTCCCTTTTTTCTAATGTCCAGCAGTTTCGGCTGTCGGCTGGAATGCCTGGGCAGCTTCAGGGTTTTCGTTTATGGCGTCGATGCGGGCGCGGTATTTGCTGTCAGCGGCATAGCGTTTGTTTTTGTAGCGGCCGATGGTCAGGAAGGGAACGATGATGATGGCGATGGCTAAGTAACCGCAATAGCCGTAGCCGTATTTGATGATGTTGGTCAGGCCGGCAACGGAGACGGTCATGGAAGCGATGATGATGAATAAGGTGACGATAGCTGAGCGGGTAACGGTGTTGCGGCTGATTTTCTTCAGGCATTTCGTTTCCGAGAAGCGGGCCGTGAAACCGAAGACCGTCGTGACACCTGTCGAGATGAGGCACAGCAGTAAGAAGGCGCTGTAGGCAATGGTCAGCCAGGACATGCCCATGGCTTTGCAGCTGGTCAGGGTCGGTAAGGGCGATTTGCCGTAGATGCCGGTCCAGCCTAAGAGCATGCAGACAGCTAAGGTCAGGGCGATGGCGTTCATGGCGAAGGAGAACCACATGGACGTGGCACAGTTCTTACGGGTGACTAAGGGCGTGCCGACGACGATCATCGTCGGGATGACGACGCACTGGAAACCGGAATAGGTGAAAGCGTGGAGAATGGCTGTCGGTACTTTGCTGAAGCCGTTCGTGGCGAAATCCTGGGCCATGGCAGCCGTGAAGAACTGCGTCCCTTCAATGGAACCGCCCATGTAGATGCCGACGGAGAAAATCATGATGACCATGGCTAAGATGGCCATGCCCATGTAGGTCGTGGCCCGACGTACCAGGCCGGCACCGAAGATGGTCAGGAAGAAGATGATCGTGCCGACGATGCCGATACCGGCGTAATAATTGAGGCCCGTCTGGGCATTGATGGCCGAGGCGGCGCCGGAAATCGTAGCCGATACGGCCATTAAGACCATGATATAGAAGAAGGCTTCGAAGAGGTATTCAATGCCTTTGAAGGGGCTGTATAAGTTCTGGAATAATTGACGGTAGCTCGTGAGGTGACGGGAATTGTACATGTTCATGGCTTCCTTGATGGTCAGCGTGAACAGCAGCATGGTGATGATAGCCGTAATCGGGCCGAGCCAGCCGAGGCTGACGAAATAGACGTTTTCCTGGTTGCCCGTAGCGAAACCGCCGCCGGCGTGAGAACTGAATAAGACGGCACCGACGGAAAAACACATGCTCAGTGAAGCGGCTTTGATCGATGAAATATTAGCCATAAGATTTTCCTCCTTTTAAAACCATGGAGAGAAACGAAAACGCCCTTCGTCTCTCTGCCTGAAGCATTGAAGAGACGAAAGGCGTCATATAATCCTTCCGCGGTACCACTCTGTTTCATCCTTTGCGGATGCCCTCTCGGATACGGCTCATGGCGATATCCACGCTCTGTAACGGGAGTTCCCGTATCGGCCTACTTTATTCAGCCTTTCCGCTCGGCAATGAGTTCGGTCTAGTCCCTGTACTGCCTCACACCAGCCGGCAGCTCTCTGGAAACGATAGACTCAGACGTACTATTTTGCGTCATCGCGTTTGTGACGTTTATCAGTTGATGGTGCTATGATAGCATCATCATTTAATAAAGTCAAGAATAAAACATAATATTTTTTGAAATAATTTCAATAAACGTTTAAGTTTAAGGTTTAACTTAAATAACAACTAAGTCGCGTCGATACTGGATTTTATGGTATAATATAATTGTCGTTTTTGTGGATTCCACAGGGACGTGGATTGAAATTGTAACGTTGAATAGTAAGTGAGGTGGAAACCTGCCGTATGCTAACCCTGCGGCAGGTTTTTTCCATAGCTATTAAATTACTAATCAACATTACAGAATTATATATTGATTTTCTATGGTGAAAGAGGTATACTAACCATATAAAATAGATTACCGAATTAAGACAGGGCATCTTGGCTATCCGTATATGTAACCCGGTCATACCGAACTCTGTCAAGACTGATTTATAGAGAGAAAGTGGTGCGAAGCGGCATCACACATAAAATATATCGGGGTTCCGCGCAGGCCTTACTTTCTATAAAATTAAGCAATATCCAGATAATTAACTCAAAAAATTAGATTGGCTTTCTCTCAGTTCGCAATATAGATAATAGAAAAGCAGGCGATGACTGAGTTAATTTGAAGACTGTCGCACCCTTCATGGGTGCGTGGATTGAAATTTTGTATGCATCCTTATTGCGTGTCCATCCGTATCGTGTCGCACCCTTCATGGGTGCGTGGATTGAAATTGCTAAAACCAACCGCAAAATTCAACAGCAGCAAGTCGCACCCTTCATGGGTGCGTGGATTGAAATTGCAATTCTGTCAAGTTCTGCTTGTAATCTGTCAAGGTCGCACCCTTCATGGGTGCGTGGATTGAAATGCCATGTCGACAATCGTAGCACCGGTAACTAAAGAGTCGCACCCTTCATGGGTGCGTGGATTGAAATAGTAATTGCAGGTAAGCTTTCCCGTATACGGTCTTAGTCGCACCCTTCATGGGTGCGTGGATTGAAATGGCCGATGACGCCGTCCCGGCTTTTCATTTTCGGGTCGCACCCTTCATGGGTGCGTGGATTGAAATCGGTGGTCCTTTGCAACGTTTTTCCAGCGATAAAGTCGCACCCTTCATGGGTGCGTGGATTGAAATTTGCATCCAAACAGCTCAGACGCATAAGCTGGCCGTCGCACCCTTCATGGGTGCGTGGATTGAAATCCATCGGCCCTTATCCTGACCGGGGCGGCGCTGAGTCGCACCCTTCATGGGTGCGTGGATTGAAATAATGACAGGGAAAAGTACACGTCCCCGGTCCCGTCGTCGCACCCTTCATGGGTGCGTGGATTGAAATGATACGGTTCCGACTGCTGGCTCTACCAATCCCGTGTCGCACCCTTCATGGGTGCGTGGATTGAAATATAAACTTCGACGCTTTCGACTTCGGTTAATTTGAGTCGCACCCTTCATGGGTGCGTGGATTGAAATCAGACAAATAACGCCATGAGTAACGCCGGCAGTGGGTCGCACTCTTCATGGGTGCGTGGATTGAAATCACATGGAGGCTCCGCCTTGTACGGATACTTACAAGTCTCACCTTTCATGGGAAAAAAGAATGTTAACTTACTTTAGATTGTTCGGGCAAAATTACTGCGGAAGAGAATCTTCAATGGTGAGAATCCGTATTGGGATGGGGAAATGTTTTTATGGATCAGCAGTCGAATTTTACAATATAATGAGGGGGTGTCTGTTATGGAATACGATGAAGATGATTTTTTGATGATTTCAGGGATACAACATTTTTCATTTTGTCCTCGACAATGGGCCTTGATTCACATCGACCAGGTTTGGGATGAAAACATGAAGACGATGGAAGGCAATATTATCCATAAAAATTGCCATAATCCAGATTTTATAGAGAAGCGTGGTGAAATTCTTATTTCTCGCGGGATTCGGATTGCTTCAAGGACTTTAGGTGTAACTGGACAATGTGATGTGGTGGAATTTCACCGGGATGATGATGGTGGAGGTCGTTTATATGGACATAATGGCTTATGGCTTCCATTTCCTATTGAGTACAAACGAGGGAAAACAAAGGATATTAATGCAGATCGTCTTCAACTATGTTGCCAAGCGATGTGTTTAGAAGAGATGTTAGGTGTTTCTATATATCAAGGGGCTTTATATTATCACGAAACACATAGAAGGGAACCTGTTGAGCTAACAGAACCTTTACGCCAAGAAGTTAGAAAAATGCTGGAAATGATGCATGATTATTTTAAACGCGGATATATTCCCAAAGTACGGCCTAAAAAGGGCTGCCCCAGTTGTTCTTTGAAAGAAATCTGCCTACCCGTTATTTGTAAAAAGAAGTCTGCCCAACCGTATTATGAAGCTATGTTAGGAAGCGACGACGTATGAGAAAACTATTGAATACATTATATGTCATGACTCCAGCAACGTATCTGGCATTGGAAAACGATAATATTATCATTTTACTGGATGGAAAAGTCTTGGGGAAATTTCCACTCCATACGTTGGAACAGATTGTTTATTTTGGCTATAAAGGGGCATCTCCGGCCTTGATGGGGGAATGTGCTAAAAGAAATATAGGTCTTTATTTTTATCGCCCCAATGGCAGGTTTTTAGCCAGAACAGTGGGTACGACGCAAGGAAATGTTTTGTTGCGAAAAGAGCAGTATCGTTGTTCTGATGATGAAATACGAAGCTGCCAAATCGCCAAATATTTTATTGTTGGGAAAATATTCAATTCCCGCAGTGTACTGGAAAGAGCCAAACGGGATCATCCTATGAGTTTTGATATACAATCTTTGAAAGAAATCAGCTCGTCGTTACTTCGGTTGGCAAAGGAGGCCAGGAAGTGTTGTGATTTAGACAGCTTACGCGGTTACGAAGGAGAAGCGGCCAGCTTGTATTTTTCAGTATTTGATCATCTGATTTTACAAAATAAGAAAATTTTTTCTTTTAAACAACGGATGAAACGACCGCCTAAGGATTATGTCAATGCGTTACTTTCTTTTTGTTATACTATTTTGGCAAATGATTGTGCTTCTGCCTTGGAAGCGGTGGGACTCGATGCTTATGTAGGCTTCTTACATCGTGACCGGCCGGGACGTATTTCATTGGCCTTGGATCTAATGGAAGAACTTCGTAGTATCTATGCGGACCGTTTCGTCTTAACATTGATAAATAATCGCAAAATAAATGCTAGTGCCTTTGAGCGACAAGAAAATGGAGCCGTATTGTTGAATGATAAAGGCAGGAAAATTTTCCTGACAGATTGGCAGAATCGTAAGAAAGATATCATCAAACATCCTTTTTTAGATGAAAAAATACCTTGGGGATTGGTGCCTTTTGTGCAGGCACAATTATTGGGAAAGGTATTACGTGGTGACTTAGATGTATATCCTTCGTTTTTATGGAAATGAGATGAGCCTATGTTGGTATTAGTAACTTATGATGTCAGTACGGAAGATGATGCTGGAAAACGGCGACTGCATCAGGTGGCTAAACAGTGCGAAAAGTACGGACAGCGGGTACAGAATTCAGTTTTTGAGTGTCTGTTACAGCCAGATGAATTGATGCTGTTGAAACATCAGTTGATTAAAATTATGGATGAAAATAAAGATAGCATCCGATTCTATAACCTCGGTAAAAAATATCAATCAAAAATAGAGCACTATGGGGCTAAAAACACGTATGACCCTGAAGACGTATTGATTTTCTGATTTCCAAAAGATGTATTCAGAATCTTACCCAGTCCCTTTCATAACCACTTAAAAAGGGACTGTCGCACGAAGGCTTCTACCATCATGTGAGGCCCCTTAAACTTAAAAGTTTTTTGTTCGTAGTTCATCGTTCATCGCGATGGATTGATATTTTTAATCCCATACGACAAACGATGAACGACCTACGATCAACGGAAAAAGAGGCTGTCTTAATGCGACAGCCTCTTTTTCCTACTTATCCCGGGAAAGATTGACTTCTTTCAAGGGGATGAGGTGGGTCTTATGTCTGATTTTATGATAGAAGAAGACGGCTAAGAAGACAGGGATGCCGATGTAGGCTACGCTGGCTCCGTACCAGTCGATTTCAGCGCCTGTGAAGGCCGAGTAGTTCTGGCCGGCCGTGACGATGATGCACATGATCAGGGCCAGGAGGGGGCCGAAGGGGAACCACGTGGCTTTATAAGGCAGGTCTTTCAAGTCCTTGCCCTGAGCGACGTAGGCCCGGCGGAAACGGAAGTGGCAGATGGCGATGCCTATCCAGGTGATGAAACCGGCCATGCCGCTGATGTTGACCAGCCAGTCATAGGCTTTGCCTTCGCCGATGAGGGACGTCAGGAAAGCGGCCAGGCCGAAGACGACCGTAGCGAACAGGGCATACGACGGGACGCTGCGCTTGTTCAGCTTGAGGAAGCATTTCGGAGCCTGTCCCGTTTCAGCCATGGCGTAGAGCATACGCGTCGAAACGTAGAGGCCCGAGTTGCCTGCCGACAGGACGGCGGTCAGGATGACGGCGTTCATGATGGAAGCGGCTGCGGCCAGGCCGAAGCGTTCAAAGACCAGCGTGAACGGGCTGATGGAGATGTTTTCGATGTTCGTGTTGAGCAGGTTCGGGTCCGTATAGGGGATGAGGAAACCGATGACCGTGAAGGCGCCTAAATAGAAAATCAGGATACGCCAGAAGATGGAGTGGACGGCGCGGGGCACGTTCTTTTCCGGATCTTCACTTTCACCGGCTGCGATGCCGATCATTTCCGTCCCCTGGAAGGAGAAACCGGCGACCATGAAGATGCCCAGCATGGCCGTGAAGCCGCCGACAAAGGGGGCTTCGCCGATGGTCCAGTTGGTAAAGCCCGGCGACGGTTCCGGCCCGAGGCCCAGGATGAGCAGCGTCCCGGCGAAGAGGAAGACCAGGACGGTCAGGACCTTGATGCCGGCGAAGATAAATTCGCTTTCGCCATACGAACGGGTCGACAAGTAGTTGAGGACGAAGAGGATGATCAGGAACAAGCCGCTCCAGATGGCAGCCGGTACGTCGGGGAACCAATACTTCATGATCAGGGCGCCGGCGACGAGTTCGGCTGCTACCGTGATGGCCCAGTTGAACCAGTAGTTCCAGCCCAGGGCAAAGCCCAGGGATTTATCGACATAGCGGTTGGCATAGGTTTCAAAAGAACCGCTGACCGGCAGGTACGACGCCATTTCGCCGAGGCCTGTCATGAGGAAATAAACCATGATGCCGATGAGGGCGTAAGCCACGAGGGCGCCGCCAGGACCGGCCGAGCTGACCGTTTCACCGCCAGCGACGAATAAGCCCGTGCCGATAGCGCCGCCGATGGCGATCATGTTCATGTGGCGGGCTTTCAGGCTGCGGCGCAGCCCCTGCTGCTGTTGAGTTTCTTCCATGCAAAATCACAACCTTTTTTTACAGAATTGATAAATAAAATCTAAAAAAACTCATACCTTTACATTATAAAGGAAGAATCGGGCTCTGACAAATGGAGATTCTGCATGGACGTAAATCGTTTATGCGATTAATGGATTATAGGGATTGGCCGCAGTTTTTTTACTATGTTATAATAAGGATATTAATTGCAGAAGGGAAGGGCAGTGTATGGATTTAGAAGAATGTCGCCGGGAAATCGACGTATTGGACCGGGACTTGACGAAAATATTGGAACGGCGCATGCAGGTCGTCGCCGAAGTCGCCGCCTATAAGAAGGAACATCATATGGAAATCTACGACCCCCGTCGGGAACGGCAGGTCCTGGATAAGATCGCCAATTTGACGGTCCAGAAGGAATTGTCGCCGTATCTGCGGCGTATTTATCAGTGCATCATGGACGAAAGCAAGAAATACGAACGGGATCATATGGGGTTGTGAAGATGGAACAGATTGTAGTACGAGGCATTGCGGAACGCCTCTTATTTGAAGCGCCCGACTCGGATTACCGCGTCTTCCGCCTTCATGACGAAGCCGACGACGCGACGTATACCGTCACCGGCCATGGGACGAAACCTCTTGTCGGCGACCGCCTGGAAATCAAGGGCCACTGGGTCCAGCATAAGCGCTATGGCCGCCAGTTCGCCGCCGACGGCTGGAGCCGCATCATCCCTGAATCGGTCGACGGCATCGAACGCTTCCTGGGAAGCGGTGCCGTCAAGGGACTGGGGCCGGCCCTGGCCCACCGCGTCGTCGCGGCCTTTGGCAAGGACACGATGAAGATATTGGAAAGGGACCCGCAGCGGCTCCTGGAAGTCGAAGGCATTGGCCCGAAGAAACTGGCCGTCATTACGGAGTCATTCTACGAAGAGAAACAGGTCAACGACATCGCCTACGACCTGGAACAGCATGGCGTCGCCGGGCGCTACGCCGGCAGGCTCTTGCAGAAATACGGTGACGACGTCCACTATGTCCTGACGGAAGAACCGTACCGCATGATCGCCGAAATCGACGGCATCGGTTTCAAGACGGCCGACCAGATGGCCCTAGCCTATGGCATGGACCGGCAGGACCCGCAGCGCCTCAGCGCCGGCCTGACCTATGTCTTGCAGACCATGACCCAGAACGGCCACGTCTGCATCCCCGATGCGGAACTGGTCCGCCGGGCGGCTTTCATCTTACAGGCCGATGCCCTGGGGCTGCACGATATCCTGAAGGAAGCTATCGAAGTGGGCCAGCTCTGTACGGCCGATTTCCAGGGGACCGTCTATGTCTATACGCCGGAAGCCTATGAAGAAGAAAATTATATTGCCCGGCGCATCCAGGACATGGCAGCCATGAAGCCCCTGGCCATGAAGACCCATGTCCAGCTCTTCCTCGACCGCTGGCAGGATTCGTGCCATTTTGAACTGGCCGATAAGCAGCGCGAAGCCGTCGAAAAATCGCTGGAATCGGGCATGACGGTCATTACCGGCGGTCCCGGGACGGGCAAGACGACTGTCGTCCAGACCATCATCCGCCTGGCCGAACAGGAAGGGCTGCGTATCCTCCTCTGTGCGCCGACCGGGCGGGCCGCCAAGCGCCTGGCCGAAACGACGCAGCGCAAGGCCAAGACCATTCACCGTCTGCTCATCCCCGACGGTCGTCAGGGACGGATCCAGGTCTTTGAATACAACGAAACCAAGCTGCTGCCGGCCGACCTGGTCATCGTCGATGAAGTCTCTATGCTCGACATGGAAATGATGTACCATCTCCTCAGTGCCTTGAAACCGCAGTGCCGCTGCATCCTCGTCGGCGACGCCGATCAGCTGCCGTCGGTCGGGGCCGGTGCCGTCCTGCATGACATCATCGCCTCGGGACAGGTCCCGGTCGTCCGCCTGGATACGATTTTCCGTCAGCAAGAAGGCGGGCGTATCGTGACCAATGCCCACCTCATCAACAGCGGCCGTCTGCCCGTCGTCAATGAAGACCCGGAATTTCGCTTCGTTGAAATCGAAGACGAAGCCCAGGGGGCCGAGAAGATAAGCGCCCTCTATAACAGCGAGCTCCTGGAAACGGGGGATAAGTTCGCCGTTCAGGTCCTGTCGCCGATGTACAAGAACCCTTGCGGCGTCGACAACCTCAATCAGCTCATCCAGGGGCGGTTCAACCCGCCGGCTGAAGAAAAAGGCGAGCTGAAGGGGAAAAACGTGATTTTCCGCGTCGGCGACAAGGTCATGCAGAAGCACAATGACTATGAAAAAGGCGTCTTCAACGGTGATATAGGGGAAATCTTTGCCATCCAGAAGGATATGGTCTATGTCCGCTATCCCGAACAGGACGTCAAGTACGAAGGGCAGGAAGTCGATGAGATTACCCTGGCCTATGCCATTACCGTCCACAAGAGCCAGGGCAGCGAATACCACACGGTCATCATGGTCCTGGTCAACAGCCATGCCATCATGCTCCAGCGTAATCTCTTTTATACGGCCGTCACCCGGGCCAAGCGGAAAGTCATCCTCGTCGGCAGCAAGCGGGCTGTCCAGACTGCCGTCCAGAACCAGCGCACGAGCCGCCGCTTCACGCTGCTCATCCCGCGCCTGCAAGGAGAGCTCATCGTCTAGGGAGGGAAGACTATGTCCCTGATTACACACCTTTTCAATCTCTTATACCCGCCGCGGTGTCCGGCCTGCGGGGCCCTGGTAGCCCGCGACGGCGACTGGTGCCCGTCCTGCCTGGCCGCTGTCTGGCATCCCCGGCGCATCAACAAGCCGGCGGCAGTGAGGCACCTCGCCGCTTGTTACTGCCTGGCCGATTACCGCGGCGTCATGCGCCACATCCTGCACGACATCAAATATAACGGCAAACAAGGGAAGTGCCGGGCCTGCAGGTTATTGCTCGACCGCTTTCCCTGGCCGGAACGGTTCGACCGCATCGACCGGGTCGTACCCGTCCCGCTGGCACCGGAAAAATTGCAGCGCCGTGGTTTCAACCAGGCCGAAGCCCTCTTTCGCGACTGGGCTTCGGTCCGCTGGGATTGGTGCGACGCCCTGCAGCGCCTGCGGCCGACGAAAGTCCAGTGGCAGCTCTGCCGGGACGAGCGGAAGGAGAATGTCCACGACGCCTTTGCCGTCAAAGAAACCGTCCCCGTCCAGGGAAAACACATCCTCCTCGTCGACGACATCTTCACGACCGGCGCGACCTTAGAAGCCTGTGCCCAGGCGCTGACAAAAAAAGGCGCCACCAGCGTGACAGGACTCGTCATCGCCAGCGGCGCACCATAAAATGAACGCAGTTCGCAGACGGCCGGCCGCAGGTCGCCGCGGTCCTGCAGACTGCAAAAAAATACGGCAATGGCCTTGTGCGTAGGGGCCGCCCAGAGGGCCAATGTCAAAAAGGTATTCACGTGGTGCAAATTGTAGCCTCCGCTCGCGGATTTGAAGAACGTTTGTACATCCGCTGGATTTCCGACAGAGGTAATGTCTGTACCATCGACAGCAATCAGGGTAAACCCATTATAGTCCCGGCGGGACAGATAGGGCTTGATGAAGGAATTGAATGTTTTGAACAGAACGAATTTGATTCCAGGCACAACAAAAAGCGGATTAAGACGGGAAGCGTCAGCTTCCGTTTGCGTATAAAATCAATCACTAAATGACGAGAATACACAGAAATATTCTCTTTTACTTGGTATATCGCGGCTTTAATGCAATTTCTGACTTGAACAATGATGTCCATAGAATCAATAACAGCATCAAGTTCGCCCGTTGTTATCGTATCGGGAGTATGTTATACTACAGTTATCTGCCGTATAGGAAATTTAGAAAATAGACCCGTAGAAGATAGCTGCTATAGCTAAAAAAACGTTGACAAACTATTTCATTTCTTGTATAATATTTTTTGTTGGCGGGGCATAGCGCAGTTTGGTAGCGCACCTGGCTTGGGACCAGGGGGTCGCAGGTTCAAATCCTGCTGCTCCGACCATTACCGACGAATGCGGGTGTAGCTCAGTGGTAGAGCGCCAGCCTTCCAAGCTGGTTATGTGGGTTCGATTCCCATCACCCGCTCCATTTTTTGAGACTCAGTAGCTCAGCTGGATAGAGCAACAGCCTTCTAAGCTGTGGGTCTAGGGTTCGAATCCCTACTGGGTCACCACTTACTTGCGCCTATAGCTCAGGGGATAGAGCACCGGTCTCCGGAACCGGGTGCGAAGGTTCGAATCCTTCTAGGCGCACCAAAAGATAGTTAAAGACGCTGTCACATGATGACAGCGTCTTTTTTTGATTTTTAACTGTAGTGGCCGAATGAAAATAAATTCTAGCGTAAAGAAATTGCAAGGTGATAATGTGTTTGTTTACAGTAAAAATTCTTCAGGAACACATAAAATTTATACAGCGCAAGAGGCCGAACAGGAAGGATATCATTTGTGTAAGTTGTGTCAGCGTCATCAGCTGAAAAAACTGCAAATGCGTAGTATCCCCCAGATTTATGCTCAAGAAAAAGAAGTGGCGCAACGGTTATATCAGAGGAAAGAAAAAGAAGCACCCGGAAAATGAAAGACAAATGAGGTATGAGACAAAGCATATGCTCGATTTGATTGACTCCATGAAGAATAAAAATGAGGGGTGGAAATGAAACATGCCAGCGTGTTTTCAGGCCTTTGTCAAGGCATCGATGAACTGGCGGGCTATGCTGGACAGGTAGCGGTGTTTTGGGGTGATGACGGCTAATTGGGTGCGCAGGCGCGGTTCGTCGATGGCTTTTGTCTTGAGCTGGGGCCGACTGGCCGGTGAGATGGCCGATGCCGGGACGACGGCGTAGCCCAGGCCGGTTTCGGCCCAGAGCAGGGTCGTCCGGGCGTCGTCGTTGCGGCAGAGGAGGTTCGGTGTGAGGTTGTGGGCTTCGCAGACGTCATGGAAGAGCTGGTCGAAGCGGCGGTAGAGGATGAGCGGCAGGCCCTGCAGTTGTTCTATGGTCATCGACGGCTGGCCCGGATTGGGGTCGGCCAGGGACTCGGTATAGGCCAGGACCATCGGTTCTTCCGGCAGCAGAGTGCAGTCGAAGGCGTCCTGCTTAAAGGGCGTGCGGACGATGCCGATTTCGATGAGGCCCTTGCGCAGCATGTCCAGGACGCGGAAGGTGTTGCCGTCGTAGATTTCGAAGCGGATTCCGCGATGGTCGTCGTGGAACTGGCGGAGGGCTGGCTGGAGGATGACGCTGCCCGATGACGATACAGTCCCGATGGACAAGGTGCCGCGCAGGCCGTTCTTGAAATCGGCGATTTCCCGGCGCGTCGAGTCGGTGAGGGTGACGATCTGTCGGGCCCGGCGGTAGAGGATTTCGCCGGCGTCGGTCAAGGTGACGCTGCGCGGCTCCCGCTGCAGGAGCTGGACGCCCAGTTCTTCTTCCAGGGCCTTCATCTGCTGGCTCAGCGGCGGCTGGGCCATGTGAAGGCGCCGGGCGGCGGCTGTGATCTGGCCTTCTTCGGCGATGACCATGAAATAAGTGAGTTGACGGATATCCATACCCATGCCTCCTTGACATATGATTTACATATATTATATCAATTGTACAAATATTTTCAATATAGTAAAAGACGTGTTATACTAAGACCATAGAAAAGATATCTATCCGGAAAGGAATGATACACGATGAACGAAATTGTGACACCGAAACGGGATGCCCATTTCTTTTGGACCCTGTTCAAATCGACCTTTTTAATCAGTGCCTTTACCGTCGGCGGAGGCTTCGTCATTATTCCCCTGCTGAAAGGGAAATACGTCGATGAATACCATTGGATCAACGACAAGGATACCCTCGACATGGTAGCCATTGCCCAGTCCATGCCAGGCGTCATCGCCGTCAACAGTGCCGTCATCCTGGGCTATCGCATGGCTGGGGTCCTGGGGACGCTGGTCGCTCTGGTGGCTACGGTGCTGCCCTGTCTGATTACGCTGTCGATCATTTCATACTGCTATGATTTCTTTATCCAGAACTTATATATCAAGATGATCCTCCGCGGTATGCAGTGCGGGGCGACGGCGCTCATCGTCAATGTCGGCATCGACCTCCTCATCAAGCAGGGCAAGAAGAGATTGCTCCTACCCCTGGCCATCATCGTGGCGACGTTCATTGCCAACTTATGCTTTGATGTCAATATCATGGCGCTCATCGTCATCGACGGCATCATCGGCTTTGCCTTCATGCGCGACAAGAAGTACGATTAAGGGGAGGGACTTATTATGATATATGCATTACTTTTTTGGGAATTCTGTAAAGTCGGGGCCTTCTGCGTCGGCGGCGGTTATGCTTCCATGCCGCTGATCCAGGCCAGTGTCGTCGATACCTTCCATTGGCTCTCTATGAGCGAATTTGTCGATATATTCACCATTTCTCAGATGACTCCGGGACCGATCGGCATCAATGCCGCTACCTTTGTCGGCACCAAGATCGCCGGGCTGGGCGGGGCTGTTGCAGCCACCCTGGGCTTCGTCACGCCGTCGTTCTTCTTGGGGATTATTTTAGCACGCGTCTTCCTCAAGTATGGCGATATCGGTCCAATCCGGGGCATCCTCAATGGCCTGCGGCCGGCAGTGGTCGCCCTCATCTGCGTCGCCAGCCTGAGCTTCATCCTCCTGGCCCTGTGGAATACGGAAACCCTGCCCGACGAGTGGTCGGCCTTCAGTCTCGGCGGCCTGGCCATACTCATCCTGGCCATTGCAGCCACGCGCCGCAAGATCGGCGTCATCAAGGTCCTCATCGGGTCCGGTGTCTTAGGCCTGGTCTTAGGCATAGCCGGCCTCATCTAACTTCGATATATTGGGAATCCAGGCTCTGGAGGAAGCGGCTCGGCGCATAGCGCTGATTGCCGTTCCCTTCGTGCCAGCTCAGATACAGCCTCTTTTTGGCCCGCGTAATGGCGACATAAAAGAGGCGTTTTTCTTCTTCTATATTCCCTTTCTTTACGGACCAGAAGGTCGGGAAGACCCGGTCTTCCAGATGGGCCAGGAAGACGTAATCGAATTCCAGGCCCTTGGCCTGATGGATGGTGATGATGGGGATTTTCGGGTCCTTGGCCAGCATGCTGTCCAGTTCGCTGTTGGACAGGGCGGTCAGCTTGAGAAATTCTGCCAGGGCGTCGCGCGGGTCCTGGCCCGGGTCGTCTGTTTCTTTGGCGATGCGGTAGAGCTTGCGGACGTTTTCCAGCCTGTCGATGTGCTGGACCGCATCGCTGGGGTCGCGATGGTTTTCGTACCAGGCCTTGACGCCGCCTTCGTTCATGACGGCGGCGATGAGGTCTATGGGCCGGTCCTGATAGGACTGTCGGCGGAAACGGGCTATGTCACGGCTGAACGGGGCGAAGAGAGGCAGGTAGATGGCCAGGGACGAACGGCGGGCCGTCGTAGCCGGGCGGATCTGTTTCGTTACGGCATAGCATAGGAGGCCGGCCGTGGCCAGGATGTCGTCGAAGGCGTCGTGCGATGGCTGATGGCCGATGGGGAAGGTTTCACTGAGCGTGGCCAGTTTGTGGTTGATGAGGTTGGGATAGAAGCGGCGGTAGATGTCCAGCGTGTCGTAATAGGGGAAATCGCCGCTTTCGCCCATGCCTAGGCGCTGGAGCTCGCTGTGCAGGATGGACAGGTCATACGTGACGTTGTGGCCGACGATGACGGCGTCTTTGGCAAAGTCCAGGAAGGCCGTCAGAGCCTGGCGCGGTTCCATCCCCTGGGCCTCCAGAGTTTCGTCGCCGATGTGGTGGACGTAGAAGGAAGCCCCGACAGGCCGGCTGGCACGGACATAGGTGTTGAAGGTGTCTGTAACCTGGCCGGCGGCATCGAGGCGGACGGCGGCAATCTGGATGATTTCATCCCTCGTCGTGTCGGTGCCGGTGCTTTCGACGTCGAAGACGACGATCCGGCCTTCATCCAGGGCTGATAGCAGGAGCCCGTAAGGGTCGCCCGTTTCCTGGGAAATGGGGTCGATGAAGTCGCAGAGCCGAAGGCCCAGGCGGCGGTAGGATTCGCTTTCGATGGTCTCTACGGTTCGCCGGCCGATGCGGGGGACGAAGCGCAATAAAATCCGCTTCAGGCTCAGGTTATCGTGCTTGTTCAGGAGCAGCCTCAGGTAGGCCAGGACGTCTTTACATTCCTGGCGCTTGAACAGGTGGAACTGGTCGATACAGGTCACGGGCAGCTGGTCTTCCGGCGGATAGTGCTGGTTGTGGGCGTTGATGCCCGTCCAGAGCTGCTGGGCCTGGCGGTTGCCACGGACGAGGACGCAGGCTTTCAGTCGTTCCTGCTGCGGCAGGCGCATCAGTTCCTGGAAGATCCAGCGGCTTTCGCCGATGAAGTTGTCCGCCTTATGGACGACGATGGGGTCACCGGGAACGGCGGCTGCGGCCTGGCCGGGCTGGGGATAGATGCGGTGGACCGTCACTTGGCCGAAGAGGTGGTTCAGGCAGCTTTCGCCAGCCTTCAAGAGGAGCTGCGTAGACCGGTAGTTGGTCGTAAAGGTGATTTCCCGGGGATGATAGGTCTTGCGGAATTGTTCCAGGATGTATTCCGGATAGGAGCCGCGCCATTCGTAAATGGTCTGGAAGTAATCGCCGCAAAGGAGGACGTTGCGGCCCGGGAAGAGGCGGCTGATGACGGCGTACTCGACTTCGCTCGTGTCCTGCATTTCGTCGACGGCGATAAAGCGGAAGCGGTCCCGCCAGCGCTGGCAGCAGGCGTCGTCTGTGAGAAACTCGTAGGCACCAGTGATGAGATCTGTGAAGTCGACGGCGTGGTTGTCGGCCAGGACGGTATCGTATTGCCGGACGAGGTCGTCGCCATGGTCTTGGAGCCAGGCTTGGAGGGCTTCTTTGGGTGCCGTGAAATCGTGGAGATCGGGAATGACGCGTTGTTTCTTGGCAAATTCGATGAAATTCTGCAGGGCCTGGGTGTCGTTGCCTGGTGCCGATGCCGCAACAGGCAGGCCGTCGATAATTTGCCGGCAGTCTTCGTCGTCGTAGAGCAGGAAGTCATTGTAACGGTCGCTTTGGCGTTTCGTTTCTTCTTTGATGAGGCTGTAACAGAAGCTGTGGATCGTCTTGACGACGACAGCGAGGCCTTTTTCCCGGGCCGTGGCGATGATGCGCTCTTTCAGTTCCTTGCAGGCCCGGTTGGTGAAGGTCAGGCAGAGTATCTGTGCGCCTTCGGCAGTACCTGTTTCCAGAATATGCGCGACCCGGCAGGCCAGGACGCGGGTCTTGCCCGTACCGGCTGGCGCATTGAGCAGGATGGGCTGTGATACGTCATTGACGACTTGCTGCTGCTGGTCATTTAATTCCATAATCTATTCCTCCGTGTGGGTAATCTCCTCCCATTGTACCATAGTCGGCGTTATCCGTGTACAAACTGTGAGGGAACGGGCAAATTTCATTGACAGCCTCGTTGGTTTTTGATAGAATCAAAGTGTGTTTGATAATCTTTCAATCAATAAGGAGATGCACTATGACAAGACGTTTATGGACAGGTTCTTTGCCGTTTGTAAACAGTCTCCGTGTGTCTAACTGAAAACCCAAAGGTGATACTGCGTCACTTTTGGGTTTTGTTTTTCTAAGGAGGGGTCTCTGTTGAAGGTCGGTTTGATCATGGGAAGCGATTCTGATTTTCCCGTTATGAAAAAAGCGATTGCTATTTTTAAAGAATTTGGTGTTGAATATGAAGTCTTGTTAGCGTCGGCCCACCGCACGCCGGCAGCTGTCCGGGAATTCGTTTCGACAGCCGAAGAACGGGGCATCAGTGCCTTTGTCGTCGGTGCCGGCATGGCCGCTCATCTGCCCGGTGTCGTTGCCAGCTATACGACGCTGCCCGTCATCGGTGTCCCCTTGGAAAGCGGCAGCCTCCAGGGCATGGATGCGCTGCTGGCCATCGTCCAGATGCCGTCGGGTATTCCCGTTGCCACCGTCGCCATCAACGGTGCCAAGAACGGAGCGCTCCTGGCTGTACAGATCGGCGCTGCCAGCGATGCCGGATTAGCTAAGAAATACAAGGCATACCGCGAAAACATGGCTAAAGAAGTCATGGAAAAGAACCAGAAATTGCAAGAAACCGTAAAGTCCCTCTAAGGGCATGTACAGACTATTTTTCGTTATAACAGGAGGTTTAATTCATGTTTTACGATCCGATTTGGGATAAGCAGCATGAAGAATGTGGTGTCTTAGGTATTTACGATAAACACCTCGATATTCCCCGCTATATCTACTGGGGGTTGTTCGCATTACAGCATCGTGGCCAGGAAAGCGGCGGCATCGCCCTGACTGACGGCCAGGATATCCATACGTTCCGCGGCATGGGCCTCATCAGCACGGTCTTCGCCAACGGCGTACCTGACGAAGAAGGCGGCCCTGTCGGTATCGGCCACGTCCGCTATTCGACGACAGGCTCCAATAATCCCCGCAACATCCAGCCCCTGGCCGTATACACGCCCATGGGACAGCTGGCCCTGGCGCACAACGGCAACCTGACCAATACGCGGGTCCTGCGGGAAGAACTGGACCGCGGCGGCGCGACGTTCCAGACGACCATGGACAGTGAAATCATCGTCAACCTCATCAGCCGCAGCCAGAAAGACACTATCGAAGAACGCATCATGGAAAGCATGAACCGCATCCAGGGGGCGTACTCGCTGGTACTCATGACGAAAGATACGCTCTACGGCGTCCGCGACCCCTACGGTTTCCGCCCGCTCTGCATCGGCCGTACCGATGAAGGCGGCTGGGTCCTGGCTTCGGAAACGTGTGCCCTCGACGCCATCGGTGCCAAGTTCGTCCGCGACGTACAGCCAGGCGAATTTGTCCAGATCAATGAAAAAGGCGTCAAATCGACGATCTTTGCTAAGGCACCGCGCAAGCAGGTCTGTTCTTTTGAATACATCTATTTCGCCCGTCCGGACAGTGTCATCGACGGTCAGGACGTCTATCAGGCCCGCTTGAACATGGGTCGGGAAATGTGGAATGAAACGCAGTATGATGCGGATATCGTCATTTCTGTCCCGGACAGCGGCAACACGGCAGCCATCGGCTATGCCCAGGCTTCGGGCATCCCCTTCAAGCACGGCCTCATCAAGAACCGCTACATGGGCCGTACCTTCATCAAGCCGAATCAGAAACAGCGCGAACTGGCTGTCCGCATGAAATTGAACGTCGTCAAGTCCGTCGTCAAGGGCAAGCGGATCGTCATGGTCGACGATTCCATCGTCCGCGGCACGACGAGCGGCATCATCTGCAAACTCTTGCGCGAAGCCGGCGCTAAGGAAGTCTATATGTGCGTATCGGCACCGCCTATCAAGTATCCATGCTTCTACGGCATCGACACGTCAGTCCGCAAGGAACTCATTGCTTCGACGTTCAGTGTCGAACAGATCCAGAAGTATATCGGCGTCGATAAACTCCATTTCATTTCTATCGATGGCCTCAATCGGGCTGTCGAACATATCCCCAAGGAAGATATGTGCTTAGCTTGCTTTAACAACGACTATCCTACGGACACTCCGCAGGCCAATGAGGAAGGAGAAAAATATGCTCTCGAACACAAATAAAGGATTGACTTATGCTGATGCCGGCGTCGACATCGATGCTGGCAACAAAGCCGTAGAATTGATGAAAGATTCGGTCAAAGCCACGTACCGTCCGGAAGTCCTCGGCGACCTCGGCGGCTTCGGCGGCCTCTTTTCCTTGATGAACAGCGACATCAAGAAACCCATCCTGGTCAGCGGTACCGATGGTGTCGGTACGAAATTGCGCCTGGCCATCATGATGGGCAAGCACGATACAGTCGGCCAGGACTGCGTCGCTATGTCCATCAATGATGTCCTCGTCCAGGGGGCAGAACCGCTCTTTTTCCTGGACTACATTGCTGTCGGCAAGCTCGACCCGGTACAGGTTGCAACTATTGTCAAAGGCGTTGCTAATGCCTGCCAGGAATCGGGCTGCGCCCTCCTCGGCGGCGAAACGGCTGAAATGGCCGGCTTTTATGCCAAAGACGACTATGACCTGGCTGGCTTCGGCGTCGGTATCGTCGACCGCGACAAGGTCATTACCGGCGAAAATATTAAAGCCGGCGACGTCCTCATCGGTCTGCCGTCGACAGGGGTCCACTCCAATGGTTTCTCCTTGGTCCGCAAGATTGTCCTGGAACGGCAGAACATGAAGCTCGACCAGTACATCGACGAACTGGGTATGACTATCGGCGAATGCCTGCTCACGCCGACCCGCCTCTATCCGCGTCCGTGCCTGCCGATCATCAAGAACTTCACTGTCAAGGGCATGGTCCATATCACCGGCGGCGGTTTCTATGAAAACATCCCCCGCGTCCTGCCGCAAGGCGTCGGCGTCGATATCGACGTCACCTCGTGGCCGCAGCTGCCGATTTTCGGACTTCTCCAGAAATGGGGTAACGTCGATGCCAAGGAAATGTACCGTACCTTCAACATGGGTATCGGCATGATCATGATCGTCGATGAAAAAGACGCAGATGCCGTCCTAAAGAACCTGGCCGACCGCGATGAAAAGGCTTATGTCATCGGCAAAGTCGTCGATTCCGACGTACCCGTAACCTTGCGGGGAGGCGTGTTCCATGACTAAGAAGAACATGGTCATTTTCGCATCGGGCCGTGGCTCTAATGCCATTGCCCTCCACGATGCCGTCGAAGCCGGCACGATCAACGCCGACATCAAGGCCTTGGTCTGCGATATCCCGGGCGCACCGGTCATGGATCGGGCCAAGGAATGGGGCGTACCGGTCATCTTGGCCGACCGTAAATCTTTTGACTCGAAAGCTGCCTTTGAAAAATACATCCTCGATGCCATCGAACCGTACAAGGCCGACGTCATCTGTTTGGCTGGCTTCATGCGCCTCTTGAGCGGTGACTTCATTTCCCATTATGAACACAAGATGCTCAACATCCATCC
>ULRH01022560.1_pt1 | contig 32295 bp, 43 predicted proteins | sample 1955271 | NCBI WGS metagenome assembly ULRH01 (sample SAMEA4835677, study PRJEB28245) | human gut metagenome | biome: gut microbiome; material: fecal sample | place: Denmark | collected 2008 | reverse complement strand
TGTAGAGAATACACTTAGAGACTTCCCCGCGTTGCTGCGTTGTTCTTTTTAAGTGATTGACAACGCGTGATGTAAATGATAAGATAAGACATGGGGAGTATCAATATAGAACGCAGGTGGGCGTGTTGGAGCTGCCGTGGCAATGCCGCGCAATAGCATACGGCGCGCTCATTTGTTTTATAAAATTAACGCGAGAGGTGATGACATAAATATGAATATAGATATTAATGTGTCTCAGCGTTTTATGTCATTTCTGAACGATTGGGATTATGAAAAGTATTTACTAATTGGGGGTTATGGTTCTGGTAAATCTGATGTTATTGCAACCAAATTAGTACTCAAACTATTGCAGGAAAAACGTACCGTGCTTGTAACGCGTGCCGTAAAAGACACGATAAAAGATTCATGCTTTGCACTTTTTAAGAAAGTGCTGACACGTATGAACCTACTGGCAGAGGGTACGACGTACCACAATAAATCAGGTACGAAAGTTATTGCGATATCGTCGCCGCTAGAGCTACGATTCCCGAACGGGTCAAAGGTTATATTTAGAGGAACCGACGACACGGAAAAGCTGAAATCTATTGACGGCGTATCTATCGCATGGCTGGAAGAATGTTCCGAAATGACATACGACGCGTACAAGGAAATTTTAGGTCGTGTCCGTGAGCCGGGTGTTACTTGTCATTTTATTCTGTCATGTAACCCCGTAGGTAAAGAGAACTGGGTATATACTAACTTCTTTGTACACATGGACAACAAGGGCAAGGAGCACACCATACAGGACCCGGAGCAGCTTTATAAGCGTCGTACGATTGTAAACCCTAGCAATGGCGTTTACTATCATCATTCTGTGCCGGACGATAATCCATTCCTGCCAGAGTCTTATATCAAGCGTCTGGATGAATTACGATTTACAGACCCGCGACTTTGGACCGTTGCCCGTTGGGGTCGATTTGGAGCGAATGGAATACGAGTGCTGCCGCGTTTTTGCGTTGCAAAAGATGCAGCATCATTCAAAAAAGCTGTCATCAATATTCCGGCGGCGTATCATTTCTTTGGGTTGGACTTTGGTTTTGAGACGTCATATAACGCACTATTGGCATGTGCAGTTGACGACGCTAATAAAATATTGTATATTTATGATGAGGTTTACATGAACCACATTACTGACGATAAATTTTGCAAATTACCAGAGGTTTTACGTATCAAGCAGCGCGCGGAGCGTTGCGACAAAGCTATCGCGGCAGACGCTGCAGAACCTAAGACAATACAGTTTTATCGTCAGCAAGGTTATTCGATGTATGGCGCAAAGAAATACGCAGGGTCACGTTTACAGAACACAAAGAAGCTCAAGCGATTCAATAAGATAATCTGCTCGCCATTGTGTGTCAATACCATACGCGAATTGCGAGACTTGACTTATAAAAAAGATTCGCGCGGCAATGCGATATATGACGTGTTCAACATTGACCCGCATACCATGTCGGCGCTCTGGTACGCTCTGGATACGTACACAGTGAGTGATTTAAAAGATATCGAAACAAACAGCCATTCGGCTTAAATAAAGGGGGTATATAATTATGAAAGATGTACAGCAGAAAACTTTGACAGCAGGCGAAGCAACAGCATTCAATATGCGTTTAAAGCGTTCGCAGTTCCTTGTAAAGAATTTCACGGACGGCAATATCAGGGTAAAGCTTGGAGACAATGACAGCTACTCTATGATTGCTGCCAATTCTTTCGAGCTTGTTTTCAATAACATTGATAACAAAGTATCAGCATCGGCAGAAGCTACAAACGTCGTAACGGTCACAGCGGAAAAGGCTGGACTTGTTGAAGTATCAAGTATTGACTTTTAGAACTTGCGAGGTGTAAAGATTATGGACAATAAGAAATGTATTCCGATTTATGGTCGTCTGTCACAGAGTGGCGGCAGCGGTAGCGGCGGTGGCGGCGGTATCATTCCGACGGGTACAAAAGAAATAAATATCACAGAGAACGGCACAACTGAGTACGATGTCACACCGTACGCAAAAGCAGCTGTAACCGTTGACGTACAGAAGACAGGCAGCAAGGATATTGATATCACGGCAAACGGTACAACAACGGAGAACGTGCAGGACGTCGGCTCTGTAAATATCAATGTAAACGTACCAACAGAAAAGCCGACAGGCTCAAAGGCTTTTGAGTTTACACAGAACGGCGAATATCCTACAGACGTTGCTGACATTGCGACCGCTAATATTTCTGTAAATGTACCGACAGAAACGCCGACAGGCTCAAAGGCGCTCACGTACACAGCAAACGGCACATATTCGGAAGACGTTGCAGCGGTTGCCACGGCAGATATCGAGGTCAATGTGCCACAGCCTGCAGGGTCTACAATAATCAACGTAAACGCAAACGGCGAAAGTGACCACGATGTCACTGATTACGCGACGGCGCATGTCGTTGTAGATGTGCCGAAGCCGACAGCAAAGAAGACTGTAGAAATTACTGAAAATGGTACGACAACAGAAGACGTGGCAGATTTCGGCTCTGTCGATATTGTTGTAAATGTTGCAGGTCAGGCGGCAGACGATTGGAAGGACATATTTGAGAAATGTATAGCAGGTGAACGTCAAACAGTATCAGAGTGGACACTGAACTCTAGTAAAATACGTCCATATGCTTTACAAAACGCATATTTACCAAAAACTGTTACGTTCCCTAATGCCACTGAAGTTGGTATCTATTCTTTTGCAAGTACAAGTCGTATTGCGACACTCAATTGCAATGCGGCTGAAACGTTTAAAAATAGGGCAATATCTCAGAGTAGTGTTGTGACAATTAACGCTGAATCTTTGAAAACTATAGAGCGATATGGGCTGTCTAGTTGTCCAAAGTTGACAACTGTAAATGCACCGAACGTGACAACACTAGAATCAGGTGCTATCTATTATTTGCCAAGTGTTACAGAGCTGTATTTTCCTAATCTTGTAAACTTAGGTAGTCAGGCAATAAGTTTGATGCAGTTCTTGAAAAAGCTGACGCTTGGTGATGTTCGTATACAAGCATCATCATTCGACAGCATCATGCTGAATGTGCTTGACGTAAAAACGTCATCATCAATTTTTATCCCTACAACTTTATCGCAGGCGCTTATCATTCGTGATATCACAGCCGTGCCGACGATGGATAACACTGTTGCAGAGCTTAAAGATACGCTCAATGTTTACGTACCTGATGACCTTGTTGACGCTTTCAAAGCTGCAACAAATTGGAGCGCATTCGGGGACAGAATTAAACCTTTATCCACATATGTTGAATCATAAACAGTAAGGGGGTGGCATCATTATGGTCAAATATGAGACATTAGATAACGGATTTGTAAAGGCATATTCAGACTCAGGATATTACATCCATGGCGGAAATCCCGAAGGGGATTACACCGTGGCAGTAGACCCTGAGTCTGTCGGACGCATTTACAAGGAGACGGATATCAAAATCGAAACAACTGACACCAGCGGCGACGGTTCTGGCACAGCAACCGACGGCGACACGGAAGCAACAATCGAGGACTATCAAAACGCTTTAAAATCGTTGGGGGTGAATGTTGATGAAAAAGAAACAGCTTGAAGCAAGTGTAAAAGAGTACAAGAATGAGACCGCGGCTGCTATTGTCACAATCATCAATGCTATTACAGCGAAAGGACAGCGCAAGAAACTGCTTGCAGATGCAAGCGTACAGGCATTGCTTGCAAAGTATGATATTGACATTTCATGACATTATGATATCATGAAAATATAAAACGATAGAAAGGAGCTAAAAATATCATGGTAAGTACAAAAATAAAAAACGTGAAGACTTTACGTGATATGTGTATCGACAATGCGAACGTGTCCAAAGATGATTACAACGTTGGACTTGCAAACGGCGTGGAGCTTGCACTTGCAATGCTTGAAAAGCGCGAGCCGAACCTTATTTATACACAAGCTAACATACACACGGGCACAGCTGAAAACGCTGCCAAAGAGCCACAGAGAGGGCGTACAGTGGCATCCGGTATACGACGTAAAGCCCGTTGACGTTTACGGGGTGAATTTACGAAATGCAAGAGATTTTATTAAACACATACAACATAGCGCTGCCGATTGTGCTGGGTTATATCGTATGGCTACTGAAAAAGCAGAACGAACGCAGAGACGCAAACAGCAAAGGGACGATGATACTTTTACAGATACAGCTGATTGCGTACCATGACAAGTATTGCAAAAAAGGCAGAATGCCCGCGCATATCTATAAAAACTTCTGCAACGCATATAAGGCATATCACGAACTCGGCGGCAATGATATGGTCACACATATGAAAGAAGATGTAGATAAGTTAGAGATATGCGAGACTGCAGATGATGAATAATACACATTAAACAACATTAAACAAGAGAGGTGCAAGATTATGGAACAGATTATCAGTTATGTAAAACCGGAGCTTATTGTCGTTGCTATCGTGCTTTATTTCTTAGGCACATGGCTCAAGAGTTCGAACGCCGTACAGGATAAGTATATCCCACTCATTAACGGCGCTGTAGGCATCGTATTGTGCGGTATTTGGGTACTTGCTACGAGTAGCCTTACAACTGGGCAGGCGGTCGCGTTAGCGGTCTTTACAGCGATTGTACAGGGTGTACTGGTGGCAGGCTTGAGCACGTATGTGAATCAGATTATTAAGCAAATGAGCAAAGACGAAGACAAAGGCAAAGAATAAAACAAAACAAAAGGAGCAACGTTATAACGTTGCTCCTTTTTTATTTGCGTCAACACATCATACGGTGTAACATTTCGGTTTTGTATTGCTTTGTATTGTTTTGTATTATTTTGTATTATTTTGTATTGCTTTAATAGTTCCACTTTTTTCAATTTACAAAAGCGACCACAAATGCTATAATAAAAATAGATTATATTATAAAGGGGGTTTATGATATCATGAGCGAAGACATGGCGGTAATACGTAGCGTGATTGGATTTCCGTATTTCCTTTTACGTAAAGAGATTTCGACGGGCTACAATTTATATACGCAAGAAGTTGCAAAAATTAAGCAGGCATATGTGAGCTATAACGAAGGCTCACGATTTACGACAGAGGGGTCGGCAGGTGATTACGTGCCGTCTCAAACAAAATACAAAAAGGCAAAGTACCTTATTGACAAAGAAGCGCGCTTTATGTTTTCACAGACGCCGGATATTAATGTCACAGCGTACGACCTTGACGACGCCAATACAAAACTGGCAGAGCAGTATCAGCGCATCGTTGATAAGGTTCTGGAAAAGTCAAACTTTTCCAGCAACTTGCTGAAAGCTGCAAAGGATTGTTTTATCGGTGGGCGCGTTGCTTGTCTCGTTGATTATTCAACGACGGACGGAGCTATGGTGCATTTTTACAGCGCATTACAGTTCTATTATGAGACCGATTACGGTTCTGACAAGTTGACGAAGTTCGTGAGCTTTGAGACGCTAAACGATACAAAATCAGAGTCAAAGCGCTTGTATCTTGTAAATAGATATGAGCTTATCGATAACATTGTTTACATGAGTTCTATTCTGTATGACGGGCGCGGCGTTGTTGTTGAGACGATTATTGCGGAGCACGCAACGGAATTGAAATATATTCCGGCGGTAATCATTATCAATGACGGAACACTTGAACAGAAGCGCGGAGTCTCAGAGATTGAAGAACTGACAGGGTACGAGAGTACTTACAGCAAGTTGAGCAACGCAGATGTAGACAGCGAGCGAAAAGGTATGAACCCTGTGCGTTTTGTTGTTGATATGAACAGCAAGACAACGAAGAACCTTTCTTCTGGTGCAGGTGCGTTTTGGGAAATGAAATCAGAACAGAACCAGAACGTAGTGCATCCACAGGTTGGCACGCTGGCGCCATTGATGAACCATACAGAAGCCGTAAAGACTACGCTGGACAGAATCAACACGGCAATGCATGACGCGGTTGACGTGCCAGATATCAGCGCCGATGGATTGCTGCAGGGTATTACATCTTTTAAGGCGTTGAAGGCACTGTATTATCCACTGTCTGTACGATGCAATGAAAAGCTTAAGACATGGAAGCCAGCTATCAAGTTTATCGTAGATACAATTCTTGATTTTGCTTTTATGAATAAAACGGATGCGATGTCACGTTATGCCGTATCGTCTTTGGATGAGACTGCTTTCGTTGTCAATGTTGTTGAAAATTACGCATTATTAGACGACGAGAACGAAGAGAAAGACACAGACCTGACAGAGATTGCACACAACACGCGAAGCCGTAAGTCATATATGAAGAAATGGAGAAGCGACGAGCTTAAAACAGATGCACAAATCAACGCGGAAATTTTACAGATTGCGTATGAGAATAACCTGTTTGATGCTATGGCTGCCAATCCTGAACTCATGACAGAGATAAGCAGACGAGGAACAAACGCAGAAATAACAGAGCTGTTAGCACAGATGAGCGCCGGGGATAGTTTACAGAATATGTAAGCCATATTAGACACATAACGTTGCGGCGTTATGTGTCTTTTACAGATATAAGGTTGATAAGCTCCGGCACTTTTTTACATGAAAAAAGGGACGCAAATACAAAAACGTCCCACAAAAATTCCCGCCGAATCTTCCCATATATCAATGGTTTTCGGGTTTCTGTCCCTTTTGTCCCTTTTTTATTTATACATATATATGTAAAAAATAAAAATAGATATATAAAAGTTTTAAAAAATGCCCGGCAAAAAAGGGACACACTGCTGTAAAAGTTTAAAATATTCCCATATATGGGGCGATTTAGCGGGACTTTTTTATATATGAAAAAGGGACACAAAAAAGGGACGCTGTAGCGTTACGCGTCCTCTTCTTGTAAAATGTATATTATTCAACATTAACCATAGGAAGCGAGGTAAAACAATATGGCTGTATTAAAATTCAAAAACGCCGACGCGGTACGTCTTGCGATTACGCAGCAGCAGCAGCGGGATATCTTAGCCATGTACACACAATTGGCTAAAGACATAAAGAAGCAACTTGCAACAATGAACAAAACAGGGATGCAGCGCGCGAGCCTAGTGCTTTTGCAGCGTAATATCAATACGAGCATCCAGACGCTCAATGACGATATAAAAAACAATATTGTAAGCAATATGCGTGTCGTTGCTGATAGCGTTGTAGAAGACGCGCGCGCGTTCTTATTGCGTGCAGGCTTTGCGGCTACTGACGTAAATAACGCCTTTAACTATGTGCCCCGTGATATCGTTCGGAGTCTTTATACGGGTAATATTTACGACACAGCATGGACGCTGGACAAAGCTATATGGAACAGCAATAAGAAGACGCAAGACATGATACAGCAGATTATCGCATACGATACAGCCGCCGAAAAGTCAGCGTATGATATTGCCACCGATATCGCGCAATATGTGGACGCGTCAAGCCCTAGCAATGTTATAAAGTCATGGCGATACGATAAGAACGGCAACAAAATAAAGGACACGTTCCGCTTTGGTAAAGTTGATTACAACGCGCAACGATTAGCACGCACAATGGTGAGCCATGCATATCAGCAGAGTTTTATGGCAGTCAATGAAAAGGACCCGTTTGTGATTGGGTATCGTTGGCTCACTTCGAACTTTCATGGGCGTGTTTGTCCTATCTGTACAGACAGAGCAACAAAAGACGCATACGGATTGGGCACCGGAATATTTCCAAAGGATGCGCTCCCGATGGACCACCCTAACGGCATGTGTACATATGAAGCCGTGACGGATGACGATATGGACACGATTGCGAAACGTATAGCGGATTGGTATAAAGCACCGTCCGGCACATATCCAGATATAGATGCATACGCCGCCGATTTTTAATGTGTTTTATTGTTGACAATCTTGCATTATTGTTCTATACTTATTATAGAATTATGGTAATATTGAAAGGAGAACAGTATGGAAGTAAAAAACGCATGTACAAAATGTGGCTGTATCAATACCATTGATATCCATAGCCTTTTACGTAAAGACATAACAGACAAGGACGGAAATCACTACCTCGTTTTATATTTCAAATGTGAACAGTGTAAAACAATCAACGTGGTACAGATTGACAATAATGAGACGCGGCAGCTCTATCGTACCTTTAAGAGTTTACTCATAAAGGTTATGAAGAAGCGTGTGAAACATGAGACAATCAGTCCTAAGGATGTAAAGAAAAAAGACAAATACACGAAGACGCTCTCTAAGATGCGTGAAGAATTGAAACAGCGCACCGAGGGTAAAACGATGTACAATGATGACGGCAGCGTTTTTGTTGAGAGTTTAAGCTTTGTAAGCAGAGAGGGCAGGTGATAAGCATGGTATTATGTGATAACTGTAAGCATCCTGTTGATGATGTGAGGACTGACAGCAAATTCATTAAAGGTCAGCGCATCGATATGACTTATCTTTACTGTAAAAATTGTCATGCAAAATTCGTATCGTATTTTGATGATGACAAGACACGTAAACTAAAAGAAGATATCAGGCACTTACGTGATAGAATATTTGACCCGGCACACATTGCCGCGCGGCATCGTGATATGGAAACGCTTAACACGAAGCAGAAGAAGCTCAAATATTTAACAGACAGAGCAAGACATAAATATATGAAATATTTCGAATAAAGGGGGTTCATAATAATGGACGGAAACGTAACAAACACAGCCACAGGAACAACAGCCGACAACGGCGCAGGAACACAGCAGGCTGCAGCAAATAACGCGACACAGACAACAACAGCAGCCGCAGGAGCAACAACACAGCAGACAGCGGCAGCCAATAACACAACAACAAATACACAGCAGTCAACACAGCCAAACATTGACGTTGACAAAGTAAAGTCAGAAGCAGTATCTGCTTTGCTTAAAGAGTTAGGATATGAGGATGTTGAAGCGTTGAAAACTGTAACGACAAAAGCAAAAGCAGAAGAGGACGCAAAGAAGTCCGATTTAGAGAAGAAAGATGAAGCCTTAACAGCAATGACGAGACAGCTTGCAACAGAAAGGGAAGCCCGTATCGTTGCAGAAGCAAAGAACGCGGCGATTAAATTAGGCGCAAAGCCGGAGCTTGTTGATGACCTTGTAATTGTAGCAAAAGCAAAAGTAACAAAAGACAAGGATATCAATGCAGTCATTACAGAGATTAAAGACAGCACTGTCGGTGATGTTTACTTTGTAAAAGATGATAACACAAACCCGGCAGGAGCCGGAACCGTCACACGTGGTCAGGTTCATAAGAAAGCAACCACACAGCAGGCAGCACAGAACAACAACGCTGCAGACGGTGACGATGAAACACATGCGGGAACAATGGCAGCAAGGCTGCTTGCTAAACGTAAGACAGCCAAGAAAGGCTATTATTTCAAATAAATCACAGGGGGGGTATATAGTTATGTTAAATAGAACCGGTGTAAAGAAAGAAACAATCGGCGCAGGTACTCAGATTCTTGCTGATGTAAACCTGCAGCATAGCGTCGGTATCGTCATTAAAAAGGGCGAGGGTACTGACGTAAACGGACGTAAAATCGTCAAGGCAGGAACGCCAATGAAAGGCAGCCTGCAGGCTAGAACTACAGAGTTTACAGTAGCGAAATCAAGCGAGACAGCTGTAGGCGTATTATTGCACGACGTTGACACAACAGACGGCAAAGCAAACGGCACACTACTTGACTTTGGTTTTGTAGATGTTGCAAAGGTCGATAAGACTGTCGCAGCTACGTATGCAACTGTAACAATGCCACACATGATTCAGCTTATTAAATAAGAAAGGGGGTTTACTGGATATGAGTATTTATGATTTGATTATCAGTAGCGAAATCGCTGCATATTGGGAACTGTTCACAGAACAGGACGCTCCTTACTTTGGTGAGGAACTTTTTCCAGATGATAAGAAGTTAGGTCTGGAACTTAAATGGCTCAAAGGTTCAAACGGCTTGCCTGTCGTTTTGAAGGCATCTTCATTTGATGCGGCTGCAGTACCTAGAGCACGTATCGGATTCGAGAAGATGAGCGCAGATATGCCATTCTTCAAAGAGTCACTTTATATCGATGAGGAATTGCGTCAGGAGCTTAATAAGGTTATTGAGTCCGGCAATCAGGCATATATCGATGCCGTTGTAAATCGTATCTTTAACGATGAGATGTCATTGCTCAGAGGTGCAGCTGCACAGCGTGAGCGTATGAGAATGATGGCACTTACCACAGGTACTATCGTAATGACTTCCAACGGTCAGGTTTACGAGTATGACTACGGTATGCCAACAGACCACAAGGTCAATGCCGTGAAGTCATGGAGTGACCCGACAGCGCCAATCCTTGAGGATATCCGTAAAGGTATCGCAAAGATTCAGGACGACACAGGCGTAACTGTAAAGCGTGCCGTATGTTCTTCTAAGGTGTTCGGCTACATGAGAGCCAACAACGAAATCAAGTCAGCTATCATGGTTATGACTAACGGAGTCGGCTGGGTATCTGATGCTAAGTTGAAGCAGTTCATCAAGGATGAGCTTGATATCGAAGTCGTTACAAACGACAAGAGATACAAGGACGAGAGCAACGCCACACAGCGCTATGTGGAAGATGATATCTTTGTTATGTTCCCTGAGGGCGAGCTTGGTCGTACATGGTTCGGAACTACTCCGGAAGAGTCTGACCTTATGTCTGGCGCTGCTGACAATGTCACTATCACTGATACAGGTGTAGCAATTACCACAATGCGTAAGACTGACCCTGTACAGGTTGAGACAAAAGTCACACAGATTTGTCTGCCTGACTTCCCAACCGCCGACCAGATTTATGTTCTTTCTACAGAACAGGGGTAAGGTGGTGAGTCGATATGGGTATGGTAACAGCAAGACGCGGCGAGCACTTTGTAAAAGTATCGCGTAAGACGTTCGAGAACTCATTATCGAAAATAGGATACGTTGAGTGCGGGGAAGTGGAAACACAGCCCGCACAGCGTTTATCTGATTTTGATATTGATGTAAATGATACAGCAAACACCGACACGGTGACCGCTGATACAGGTAACACTGACACAGTGTCAACAGATACAGCGAGCGCTGATACGGTGACCGATGATGTAATCAACACGACACCAATTTCGGAAATGAATAAGGAAATGCTTTTACAGTATGCAAGTGTAAACGGTATTGATTTACAGGACGCAACAACGGTTAGAGATATCCGCAAAGTGATTCAGGCACATGTAAAAGCAAGCAAAATGCAATAAAGGAGCTGGTCGATATGGATAAACTCAAACTTTTAAAGTTCAATCTTAGAGAGTCACAGTGTCCATATTTCGACGACGACGAGCTGCAGATGCTTCTTGATAGAAATGCTGGCGACGTGGACGCCGCAAGCTATGAGGGTCTTATCATGAAAGCAGAGTCAACAGGCTTGAGCGTGTCTGGTCTAACGACAAAGGACAGCTCAAGCTATTTTAAAATGCTTGCGTCGAAGTATGTGGAGACTAACACGGGGGTACTGCAATGAGCATACAGAAATGTTTACAAAGTGAATTGCATAAGATAACACGTGAGATAAATCAGTACGGCGAGAATTATGTTTTTTGGCGCGATGATGTCGATAAGTATGGAGAACCAACAGGCACCACCCGCAATATCGCGGATGTAAAAGGTATATTCCATACGGAACGTTCTTACGTATCAAAAAACGCAAGCGATGCAACGACAACGCACGCAACAGGCACACCGATGATACTGGCACGATATGACGACGCTAAGGACATAAAGCTCGCGGATTGGCTTACAATTAACGGCAAAACGTTCAAAGTTGTTGACGTAAACAATATTATGGAATATAATATAGTTGCGAACATTTCACTCGATGAGGTGGTTACGGATGGCAGGAATTAAGTTCGATGCAAATGAATTATTATCGTATTTAGATAACGCAAATGCAAGAGCAAACACCGCCGTAGAGCTTTACGCGAACGAGGGTGCAAAAGTCATGGAGAACTATGCAAAGCGTAACAGACCATGGACAGACCGAACAGGACACGCCCGCCAGCGGTTGCATGGCTGGATAGAACGTACGCCGAAAGGTGTAAAGATTAACATAGGTCACGGCGTTGACTATGGTTATTATCTGGAAATGTGTCACCAGCGTAGATTTGAAATTCTAAACCCTACCGTAAACGCTTGCTCTGCGAAAATCATCAGCGGATATAAAGGGCTTTTAAAGGAGATATTTAAGAAATGAGCATACTAAGCAACATACGTGATGCGATACAGGATGACGGCATCGATTGCTTTTACCCGTCGCAACACGTCGGCAAATGCACAAAGGAATATGTTGTCGTAAAGACTGGCGGAACTGTCAGCGAGACAAATGTATCAAGCGAGCGACCTGTTTACACGATTATGTGTTACGTTCCCGCGAATAAATACAGCCGCTTAGAGTCAATGATTTACGATGTAAAGCAGAGCATGAAAAAGGTTTTCCCTTTGGTGCGATATGTTGGAAATGAGACGGCAAGCTTTTACGATGACGATATTGATGGTCACATGATTAGCTTTCAATATCAGGGCTGTCGAAAGGTAACAAATTGGTAACATAATGAAATAGCATATATACGAAATAGAATGGGGGTATAATAAAATGTCAAATACAAAGAAAAGAGCTGTCGGCGTTGCTACTATTGATGTCGAGCTGGTTGTAGTAAGAACAAAGGCAAAAAATGGCGACACCACAGAGATTGCTGTAGATACAGCGAACAAAGTAGAGGTAAAGCCGCAGACAGAAGACACCGACGCGGTCAAGCTTGTAAAGAAGAACAAAGTTATCGCACAGAAGTTGGGTACGTCAATCGTTACCGGAAACCAGATTACTTTGACCGATAACGTGTTTATCCCTGAGCTTGTAAAAATCTTTCAGGGTGGTACAATCACACCGAACGGGGAAGATAACAAATACCCGACATATACGCCGCCTGTAGCTGGTAGCACAGACAAGGGCGAAGTATTCGAAATGGATATCTATTCTGCTGTATATGATGCAGCCGGACTGATTGACAAGTACGAGAAGATTACATACCCGAACTGTCAGGGATTGCCAATCTCAATGAGTACAGAGGATGGCACTTTCCGTGTACCAGAGTATACAATCAACTCAGCTCCGAAGACTGGCGAAGCACCTTATACAATCGCTTATGTGGATGCATTGCCAGACTTTACATCTGCAGAAGCATGAACAGAACAGGAGACGCCGCAAAGCGTCTCCGATAAATTGAAAAATGTTGACGTTTCAACGCTCAAAAAGAGCGCACGTACTACAAATAAATAGAAAGGAGATATAGTATATGAACTATAACGACAACAACAACACAAACAACAACAACGTAATCAACGCGGGGGGATATTTTGCAGGCTCTGCGCCTGTAAATACGCCGGACACTATGGCAAACCCTCACCCAATGGCACAGACAGCAGCACAGCACGTGCAGGCGGTAGATATGCCGCACGTAACCTCGATTGCAGATTTACAGGCATACGGCGCAGGTCAGATTGTGGAATTGCCACCATTTGCAGAGGGTCAGCCATTCTTCGCACGTTTGAAAAGACCGTCATTGTTAGGTCTTGTAAAGCATGGAAAGATTCCAAACGAGTTACTTGTAAAAGCTAATTCTCTTTTTGTATCTGCAGGCGCAGGCTTAGACCCTGACGAAGCCGATATGATGTCACAGATGTTCGATGTTCTTTACGTTCTTGCATCCGAGACACTTGTTGAGCCAAGCATGAAGGACTTAGAAAATGCTGGTGTTGAGTTGACCGATGAGCAGCTTATGTTCTTATTTACATACGGTCAGCAGGGGGTGCGTGCTCTCAGCAACTTTCGTACAGAGTAGCAAAGTCGAAAGCGTTATAGCAATGGCGAAGCAGTATGGTTGTCGTCCAAGTACTGTATTAGGACTGGACGACGACTATACTGCTTTTTGTTTTGATGAAGCATGTAATTGCATTGCGTATCATCTTATGAACGAAGAGGAAGCAAACTATCGGGAATTTGATGAGAAAGGAGAGAGAAAGAAGAATCATTATAAGAGCTTTTCGGATTTGTATAAGCAATTCAACTAGACCGAAAAGCTCCAACGGGGGTGTTTAGAAAATGGCAATAAATGTGGGAAGTGCGGTTGCGTATTTAGAGCTTGACACGTCTAAATTTTCCGGCGGCTTTAAGTCTGCACTGACAGACTTAAAGACATTTGCCGACAATACAAGCTCCGTAAATACAAAAATGAAAGCCATGTCATCATCATTCAGCAGCGTCGGCAGTACGCTCACTAAGGGCGTTACTACGCCGCTTGTTGGTATTGCTGCCGCTGGTGTAAAGACGGCATCGAATTTCCAGTCTGCTATGTCACAGGTTGCGGCAACAATGGGCACAACGTCCGACAAGATACAGGATTTGAATAAATTCGCGCAGAAGATGGGAGCAACGACGGCGTTCTCTGCAACAGAAGCAGCGGAAGGTCTTAACATTCTAGCGCAGTCAGGTCTTAACACACAGGAGCAGATGGCAACACTGCCGAACGTATTAAACCTTGCCGCAGCCGGACAGATTAGCATGGGCGACGCTGCATCGTATACGGTCGGCGCAATCAAAGGCTTTGGCGATTCTGTCGAAAATGCACAAAAATATGTTGACCTCATCGCGAAAGGCGCAACGCTTGCGAATACGAACGTACAAGGATTAGGCGAAGCACTGTCCGGCGTATCATCAACCGCAAAGGTTTACGGACAGAATGCAGAGAGTACGACAAAGAGCTTGCTTAGATTGGCAGAGCAGAATGTCACAGGTGCAGAAGCTGCAACGGCATTAAGTCGTGCAATGATGGATATTTACACACCGACCGCAAGCGCAAAAAAAGCCCTTGACGCGTTGGGCATTTCTGCGTACGATAGTTCAGGAAATGCGCGAGACTTCAATACGGTTGTAGATGAGTTGAACGGGGCACTGTCAACGATGACAGACGCACAAAAGTCGGCATATGAAAATACTATCTTTACCACCTACGGTATGAACGCATACAATAAGATGGTATCGACAACGTCCGAAAAGCTGGACCAGTTCGATAAGGGATTGGCAAAAGCAAGTGACGAAATGAACGGTCAGGGTTCCGCTGCACAACAGGCAAAAGAACAGCTCAACAACCTAAAAGGTTCTTTAACGCTGTTGAAGTCTGCGGTTGAAGGCTTGCTCATTGCGGTGGGTGATAGATTTGTACCATTCCTGACCAAACTCGCGGATAAAGTATCGGAGCTGGTAACGAAATTTAACGACTTATCAGATGAACAAAAAGACCAAGTAGTAAAATTCGGATTGATTGCGGCGGCTATCGGTCCGGTTCTCCTGATAATGTCTAAGGTTGTTCTTGCCGTCAATAACGTGGTTATGGCATTCGGTAAGATAAAAACCCTAGGCGCAGCGTTTACGGGTCTCAGCGCGCCGATTATAGCTATTACAGCTATAATAGCAGCGCTTGCAGCGTCTTTCGTATACTTGTGGAAGACAAGCGAAGACTTTAGAGATAAAGTCACGGGCATCTTTGATGATGTAAAAAATAAATTCGATACATTCCAAAAGGCTGTTGTTGAAAAACTCAACTCGCTTGGCTTTGATTTTGAAGACATTGGCGACGTAATCAAAACAGCATGGGACACAATCGCCAACGTTATTATGTCCCCGATTATTACGAACGCGCTGGAGTTGTTATCGAACTCAATAGGAGACGCGCTTAATATCATCCTTGATATTGTCAGCGCAATCACGGCGGCATTTTCTGGCGATTGGTCCGGCGTAAAAGAATCACTCGGCAACCTTGCCAGTGATATCTATAAGATGTTTCAGGAATTGCCATCGCAAATCCTGTCACTTGTCGGAGACTTAGGCGCTAACATTTTGAAGGCGTTAGGACTTGAAGAAGAAGCCGAAGCGTTTAGCATCTTTATGAGCACCGTTACGAGCATTTTTGACGCGGGTAGTAATCTCATCGGCACCGTGCTTGGAACAGCCGTACAGGGCTTTATGGACTTGCTGGCAGGTGCTGCAAGCAGTGTCGGCACTCTGTTTACAACCGTGTTCAACGTAGTGCAGAGCGTGGCAGGCGTCTTTGAGTCGCTTGCATCTGGTGATATCGGCGGAGTGTTTACGAACCTCTTTAATGCTATCGGCAGCGTATTGTCTGCAATCCCGAACCTCATTGGTGACGCGTTTGCAACAATTGGCAACATCGGCGCAACATTGTTATCAGCGTTAGGACTTGACGGGGCAGCCACGGCGTTCCAGTCATTCTTTGATATGATTGCGTCAGGCTTTGGAAGTATCGGCGATTTCATGACGAACTTTGGTGATAACTTAGCCACATTCTTTACGGAGATTATACCATCAATATTCGGCAGCATTGGCGATTTCTTTGTAAATATAGGTGCGTCAATTGGTTCATTCTTTACAGAGACAATACCTAACGCTTGGAACACATTTGTTACTGAGACATTACCAGCCGTCGGCGAGTATATCGCTGGTATACCTGCAAAAATTGCAGAACTGCTCGGCTATATACTTGGTTCTATTGTTGGTTTTCTTGCGTCATTGCCGGAGAGATTCATGAACGCTTTGACATTGTTGTGGGAGACTATTACAACATGGTTCAATAATGCAGTTACATTCATTGAAAACCTACCATCTACGATTATGTCGATTTTGGCTGGTCTGTGGGATAGTTTGACAACGTGGTTCAGTGACCTCGGCAATAAAGCTTCCGAAGCCGGACAGAATTTCGTAGATTCATTTGTTGAATGGATTACTGGATTGCCAGAGCGTATTAAAAACAAGTTTGACGAAATTATCACAGCAATCGCTCAGTGGGGTACTGACATGCGTGATAAGATGAGTGAGAAGATTGAGGGTCTTATTTCTGACTTGAAATCTGTAAACTTGTTAGAGGTCGGCAAGAGTATCATGAAGAGCCTGTGGAAAGGCTTGAAAGACACTTGGAAGAGTGTCAAAAAGTGGTTCGGTGGATTGTGGGATAGTTTTAAATCAGGCTTTACAGCTGGATTTGATGACACCTCATCGGTTAGAGCAACAGCATTATCTGTTGACGGAAGCCACCGCAACGGACTCAGCTACGTACCGTGGGACGGTTACCGCGCAGAGTTACACAAAGGCGAGCGCGTATTGACAAAAGAACAGGCGGAAGAGTATAATAAGGGTAACGGCAACAGTGGCGGAGATACATTTGTATTCTACAACACAAAGCCAGACCCGTATGAATATTCACGACAGATGAAGCGTTCAAAGCGTGAGCTTGCGTATAATCTGTAAAAGTTTACACGTGGCTCATGGGTTTTCCATGAGCCATATTTTTATAAAATAGAAAGGAGTTATACTATGATAAATGAGATTGCAATTGGAAACGGCACGGGCAACAGTGTGACAATTGGAAATGACCCGGCGAAAGATTATGATTTTGTACTTGACTCAGTTGATTGGGACACACCAGCCGTAACTATGAATACGCACCACATACCGAATCAAATTGGCGCATCGCTTAACGGGGTGACTGTCGGAACACGTAAACCTATGATTGCTGGCTATGTGGTTGCGAATACAAAAAAAATCGACATGACGGGATTGACGTGGGAAGAATATTATAAAAAGCAGCTTGAAATGATAGAAACAAACAAGGAAAAACTTAACAGCATTATATCCGTGATGCGTGATGTCGTCATCCGGGCAAACAATTATGTGCTGGACGGAAGACCATCATTGCCACCAAAGTACGCCACGGACGAAAAAAGAAATAATGAAGTAATGTGTTATTTCGAGTTGAATTTTGAATGTTTTAACCCGCTTTTTCACACAGAAGTATCAGATAAGTTAGAAATGCCTAACCCTAATACAGAATATACTGTGAACAATGATGGGCAAGCAACTATCGGTATGCGTATCGCGATAGATTTTACAGGCACGGTAGAAAAACCAACTTTTACAAATTCAACGCGTGGCGAGACTGTAAAAGTGGAGAAGACATTTGCGGCAGGCGATAGGATTACTATCGTTACGAAAACGGGTGACGAAAACATTTATATTGAGCGGGGCGGCATTGGTTATCCTCATGTATATTTAGCATCTGTAGATTCGAAATTTCCAAAGCTGCAGGTTGGTAATAATCGATTATCATTTTCAGCGGCATCAGGTGCAAGCAATATGAATGTAAAGGTTACATATATGAAAGAGTTTTACACATTAAAGGAGATGTAACATGATTGATGTATTTGATAAGAATTTGAAAAAGATAAACACGATACGCAAATACACGCTCGCGCAGTACGTTGATAAATTCCGCGAAATTGGAACTTTTAAAATTCTGGCGCAGTTTGTAGATGAGAACCTCTATCTCCTTTCTGATGAGCAGTTCTATATATTATTTGACGGGCGTATTTTCGGGCGTGTCGATAAGGTGTTAAAGGATAGCGATAGCGAATACGATAAAACTATCGAAATCACTGGACAGCTTGCGCCTGTATTCTTTACACAGCGTGTAAATTATAAAACAATCGCATACAAAGGAACCACGGCGAAATATATCGGGGCATTGATTAGCCATAACATTCCGACAGATAAGACCGACCCGCGATATTTGAAAATCAATGTACATTATGACAATGAAAGCTATCTCGATGCGAATTGCCGCCAAATCGAAAGAACAAAAACAGGCGGATATATGTGGGACGAGATGCAGCTGGCACTTGAACAGGATAACCTCGGTATCTTCTTCGAGCCTGATTTTACAACAATCGGGCAGACAATATCAGACAATGACGGCGTACAGATAGACGCATGGAAGCTCGTAGTATCGGCAGGAACGGACAGAACACGCGGAAACGATAAAGGTAACACCCCTATTATTTTCTCGCAGAATATAAGCAATATACAGCGTTCTACGTATGCTCTGCAGTCCGAAGACTATTGCAACTCTGCAGTAGTAGCCGGAGAGGGTGAGGGCGATGCACGTAAATGGTTTACGTTTGATATTAATACGAAAGAAAAGAAATTCGAAGCCGCCCACGGGTTCGGCTTGCGTGAGTTATACATTGACGCGCGTGACGTACAGAGCAAAGACTCATACGGCAACGCAACCATGACCGATGCAGAATATGAGCAGGAGTTACGCAACAGGGCAGACAGTAAGGCGGTGGATGCTATGCTCGCAAAAGCGTACTCATCCACGGTAATCACAAGTGATGAGCGGTATGTTTATAACCGCGATTATTACAAAGGCGATATCGTCACTGTTGTAGATAATGAGCTTGATATCATGCTCGATGCACAAATCACAAGTGTTACAAAGACGTATCAGGGTGTAAAAGAAATCATCGACATAGATTTCACCTACGGAAAGACGGAAGCAGATTTATTTGGCTCAAGTACGTCAAAAGGTTCCGCAGCGAATACAGCCACAAAGGTTGAAGACATTGCCGACGATATCGAAATCACGAAGGACGATATCGGAAAAATTTCAGACGATATTGAAAACACTAAAGGCTATATCGATTACATGTCGCAAGACATTGAAGATATCAAGCAACAAATCGGCGGCGGTGGTGCTGGTACAAAGAACATTGTTGTCGGTGGTAAGGAAAACAATGAGGGAACATTTACACAGAAGAACGACAACAACGAAGAAAAGTTAAAGATTGACAAAGACGGTATATATGGCGCAAATCGTGGCGATGACAAAACGCAAAGCTTTTTAGATGTTCGTTATGCTAATTGGCTTACGGCATTAGCTGTTGAAGCTGGTACAAATATGAGACAATCAGATATTCCATCATCAAATACACCTGTTTTGTCTTCTCATAATTTTGATTATATTAAAACATTATTTGCGAACGGAACGGCATACGTTGAGCGAAGAGTTGAGAAGCCCGTGGCTGGTTCCTCAAAACGTAAGGCAAGAACGACGATTGGCTTTCAGCGACCATACGGTCATGAAATACCGCCGGACCAGCCTACGCTTTTAGATAATCAGTTTTTAGTCGATTTGTCAAGAGTAGACAATGTTAAGTTACTCCTAGGCAACGTAACTTCGTACGTAACGATTGGTGGCGAATTGATGCATGATAAATTAGGACCTGTGGTTCCAATGTATGTACAGAAAGACAAATATAAGTGTTGGCGGTTTGGCTGGGACGAAAAAGGATTTTTTATTCAGGATGTTCGTGAAAATCTTGTAGAAGAAGAGAAGTACTACTTTACGTTGACACCTGCAGCCGATATGGGCAAAAATCCAAGCGATTCAGGTTCGTCAGGTGATGGCGATAGGGACTCTGGCGGGCATCAGGTCGGTGGTTCATCATCTGACGGCAGTACGTCAAGCTCTGGCAGACCACAGGCTGACGATGAAACAGAATAACAAAAACGCATATCGGTACAAATATAGGGGGTGATGATATATGATGAAAAATGTACCGATATGCATTTACACATAAGAAAAATGGAGATGGAACAAATATGAACAACGGAACAGAAGTACAGGACGTACTTATTGACATGCAGAGGGTGACAACGCAATCCAATCGCGTAAAAGATAGGGTTATATTTGTGCTCGTTTTATTACTGATAGCACAAACGTTTATGCTGTTGTCAACCACTGCATATTATAACAAGAAAATATCGAACATGACAGCCGTACAGACGGAAACAAAAGCAAATACAAAGACTGACCAGCGTACGGCTTGAATGTTTTGAAATGTTTGAAAATGTGAGACAAATAAAAAAAAAGGAGAGTAAAATGGATTATGACAGAAAACGAACACGAGATAAAATTAAAAACATACCGACAATAAAAGACTTTGATGATTTACTAAGCCAGACGATGCTAAACGATGACGATATCAAAATAATGGAAATGATTTACAAGGATAGGCTGCCGCGTGGCGTCATAGCTGATAAGCTTTGTATGTCAGAGTCTACAGTGAAAAGAAAACACAAAAGAATACTGGTGAAAATGTCAAAGATGTTTTAGAGCTTGAACGCAGTGACGAATTTTCGTTACTGCGTTTTATTATGATTATTATTCAACATTAATATACATTTTACAAGAAGAGGACGCGGAATGTTACAGCGTCCCTTTTTTGTGTCCCTTTTTTCATATATAAAAAAGTCCCGCTAAATCTTCCCATATATGGATATATTTTAAACTTTTACGGTCGCGTGTCCCTTTTTTGACCCCTCTTTTTTAAAACTTTTATATATCTATTTTTATTTTTTACATATATATGTATAAATAAAAAAGGGACAAAAGGGACAGAAACTCGAAAACCATTGATATATGGGAAGATTTAGCGGGACGTTTTGTGGGACGTTTTTGTATTTGCGTCCCTTTTTTCATGTAAAAAAGTGCCGGAAACGTGCCGTGCCTATTCCTGTTCTTATTCCTGTAAATTTATATGCGTTACTTTTCTGATACTTTTGCAGTTCTTCTTTGACACCATGCCGCCGCGTTAAAGTAATATAATACAATCAGAAAGAAAGAAAAGAGGTGACACGGTAAAATGTTCGCACCATATCCATCAACATATACAAATCCATACGGTCAACAGCTTGCACAGAATAGACTGAACCAGATGGAACAGCAATACAACGTAAATCAATACGGTACGCAATACCCGATGCAGCAGCCACAACAGGCACCGCAATACATTAAGGGTCGTCCGGTGTCAAGCTTTGACGAAGCAAAAGCAATCGCAATCGATTGGGACGGCAGTATATTTGTTTTTACGGATGTAGCAAATAAAAAGATATACACGAAGCAGATTATGCTGGACGGTACGGCAGAACTAAAGACCTACGTACTGGCAGAACCAGAGCCAGCACCAGCACCAGCGCCAACAACAACACAGCCACAGACGAACGATGACACATATGTATTGCGCTCCGATTTCGAATCACAGATAGAGCATATGCAAGCAGAGATAGAAGAACTCAAAAAAGGGGGTAACGTAGATGAATCCACTCGAAGTAATGCTAAATCAAATGTTCGCAAACAATCCAGCGTACAAAAGAGCGCAGGAAATGAGTAAAGGGAAGACAGACAAAGAAATACAGCAGATTGCGGCTAATCTTTGCAAACAGCGCGGGATTGACATGAACGCAGCATATAAGCAGTTTACTCAGATGTTTGGCGCAATGTTTAATCGTAAATAATGGTATATACTGCTAGTATATACTAGCAGATTATATATAATATATTTTTTGGAGGTGTAATTTTATGGGAATGGAGAACGGTTTAAGTGTAGCCGACGCCTTAGCACTTGACAAAAGTGACGGCGCATTCGGCAGCAATGGTGCATGGATGATGATGTTCTTATTCTTCCTCTTAGCTTGGGGCGGCAACGGCTTCGGCGGATGGGGCAACGGTGCAGCACAGGGAGCGCTGACACGTGGAGAGCTTTGTCAGGACATGAATTTCCAGAGCCTTGAGAACGCTGTACGCGGCGTACAGAGCGGATTGTGTGACGGCTTCTATGCAATGAACACGGGGATGCTCAACGGCTTCTATGGCGTAAATAACGCAATCCAGCAGGCACAGTTTGCGGCACAGCAGTGCTGCTGCGAAACAAATCGCAACATCGACGCAGTTCGTTACGAGAACGCAAAGAACACATGCGACATCGTAAACGCTATCAAAGCAGACGGGGATGCAACACGTGCATTAATGACTCAGAACGAGATGCAGTCTTTGCGCGACCAGCTGCAGACAGCTAACTTCCAGCTTTCACAGCAGGCACAGAATGCAACCATCATCAATGCTATCAGACCTACGCCAGTTCCGGCATATGTCACATGCTCACCGTACGAGTCAAACATGTACGCGAGCGGATGCTACAGGAATGTAAACGGCTGCGGATGCTAGTTCGTAAACAGTTAAATAATTCCGCTTCGGCGTGACAACAAAACGGGGAGCGACATGTGAGTCGTTCCCTTTATTTATTTCATAAAAATAGTGAGGTGTATATTTATGGCATGTAAATTATATAATAACGATGGTTACGGATGCGGCGCGTGTACGCATTTTGTAAAGACGACCGCTGTTACTTTGGTCGGTTCTGTTTTAGTGTTGAATATTCCACAGGCAACATATAGCAACCATGAAAAGGTATGTATTTGCGTAGCGCAGGCAATCCCTGACACGGTGACAAGTTTGGACACCGTAGCCGTAACAATTGGAGCAAGTACAACGCAGTACCCTATGATAACACAGTGCGGCAATACCGTTCACGCTGACCAGATTCGCGCGAGACGTGTTTATCATACTCATGCTGCAACAGATACAGGTACATTCGTCGTAAACAAGTGCGAGCTTTGCCCGACGTCTTTCAACTTCCCGGTTATCCCTGCAGCTGCACCAGCGGCTAACGTGGCTGATATTGCGCGTAAATAGATAGGCTATGGCAATCGTGAAAGAGGTGAGCGGAAATGAATAAATATATAGACAAAGTAAAAGACATGACATGCGAGGACGTTTACGCGATGGCGTCGGCGCGTATGACTGTCGCGCTTATGATGCACGCTGATATGGCTGACTATTTTGCGTTTTTGAGTCTGCACGGTTTTAAACGTTTACACGAGTATCAGTATGTAACGGAAACCGTGGAGCGTACACAATTGCACCACGATTATATTGACAAGCATAACAAGCTGATAGTCGATACGTTCGATATTTCGGACCGTGTGAGCGTTATTCCTAGCGATTGGATAAAATACACGCAGAACGATATTGATGACAGTGTAACGGCTAAATTTGTGCGCCATGCGTTTGAGATATATAGAACCTTTGAGACGGAGACGCGCGACCTGTACAGCGCTATTTATTGCCATATGTTAAGCGTTGGCAATGTTGTAGACGCTGACGTATTTAAAGCCTATATAAACGACGTTAAGTGATAGGCAAAACAAAGCCCCGCGCGTAATGGTGTGGGGCTTCATTGTTGACATATGTGTTCTATAAATTGTATAATATTGGTGTAGATTATGAATGAAAGGATATTTTTATGAGTGATTATTTTGATTTACATAGGCACAATCATATGTCACATGATGCAATACACACCGAGGAAGAATGCGCGGCACAAGCAAAGCACAACGGCTACAAGGCTCTAGGTATCAGCAACCACGGCACAATTGACAACATACGCCAGCACATAGAAGAGTGCCGCCGGAATGATATAAAGCCGATAGCGGGCGCGGAGATTTATTTACAAGCGTACACAGACAGCAAGCCGTCGCACTTGTGCCTGTTCTGTAAAAATAGGCAAGGATATGACAACCTTGTACAAATGTTTGCGGAGTCTATTGACGTAAATAATAAGCATGTTATACCATTTGCAACGCTTGCGAAATATCATGACGGTCTTATATGTACAACGGCTTGCCTTGCCAGCGAAATCGGTCGCGAACTTTTACGCAATCGGTTCGGCGCAGCCAGTAAAATGTTGAGCCGTTTAAAAGTGTTGTTTGATGATGATTTATATATAGAAATCATTCCATATGATTGTGATACACACGGAACGCAGCGCCGTGTTAATATGCAGCTCATGCACTTAGCCGAATGCTATGACGTGAAATGTATTATAACATCAGACTCGCACGCATGTTATCGCAGTAATAAATATCGTTGTATGCCGACCGCGCATGAAATATATAAACGCTTCGCCACTATGTTCTACGGTGTCCCCAGCGCGTCATATTCGACGTATTTGGACATGCTGGATAATTTGGACGAGCTGGCTTGTAAAGTGTCTTATTTCGCCATATAGCACGTCACAGACGTATACAGACAACAAAGGAGCAGTATTATAATAATACTGCTCCTTTTTGTTTACATTGATATAGCAGACACCAGCGCGTCTATCATGCTTTTGATTTCTTCTTTGCTGTAAACGATAAACAAGTCATCAGACTCAAAATCATCCGGCGTATAATCATCAGTCACCATAAAATCACGCTCCGGGGTCTCTTCGTATTTTTCTTTTGCGCCGTGCCGATAATAGTCATAGTCATATGCGTAGCTTAATGTATTATCGCAGTTCAGTATCGGCGTAGTCAGTACGTTCATGAGCGCCCGGAAACCTTTTCGGTCTTCGTTCATGCAGATGATTGATAATGATGACAAGGATAACGCCAAACCATCAGCGCCAATACGTAACGTGTTCGGCTTTGTTAAATCATTGCCCTGCATTATGAGCTTATTTTTTACATGTTCATCAACCTTACTAAATACAGTACCGTTTTCCATTGTTTTGAGTTCTTCGATTGTCACTAATTTCATATTATATATCTCCTTTTTTGTTTTGTTTTTGCTCTATACTTATGCAAAATAAATATATTTGAACCATGCACCGCCCCATTCAAGAGCTAATTTACCGTTTGACTTGTTTACGAGTGTTTCAAGTTTTGTTTGTGTACTTCTGTCCATTCCTCCACATCTTTCAGAACAATTTATACACACTTTAGAGCTGTTTTTATCCCAGTATGTAGTGTCTCTGTCTCTGTATTCGTTCAAATCAATGTTTATTTGACTTTTTACATAATCAATAATTGCATCGTGTTCTTTTTTGTATGATGATTTATCTACTAACATAATTAGCAACCGCCCTTCTATACTTTTTTAATAGTTACATCTCATAATAATCATACTTTCTAATTCATTTTACAGTTACATTTTCCATTCAATAAGAACTCTTCATTTAATTCATTCGCATATTTTACAGCATCTTTCCACGTTTTATGTGCAGTCATTGTAACAATACGCGGATTATTGTGTACATACGTTGCAAGATTGCCTTTACCGTTGAATTTCACCGGATGTGCATACATGCCAATGTTTGCATCGTCTATCTGTTCTACCAAATAGATGTAAAAGTTAGCCATATCTTTTATATCTCCTTTCTTTTTGTTAAGTATATAATATTACTATAATGTTAATATGTCAATACTTTTTTATATCTTTTAAAAAAAAAAATTGAATTTTATAAAAAAAGTATTGATATTAATGTAATAGTATGCTATTATATAATCAGAAACAAGGAAACGACATATAAAATATAAGGAAAGGATGATATACATATGTGTTACTTAATAACAGACAACAAACATTATATCGAGCTTGTTGAAAACAGACCATCGGTGACAACAGACTCTATGCGTGCACAGACGTGGACGTCTGAGGACAAGGCAAAGAATTACATGAGTACGTTGCCTATATTTTTACAGAAATATGAGTGGCATGTTGAAAGTGCAAAGAATGCTATCATGAGTGTAAACACTGATATCATTGATGTGGATAACGTAATCGCGTATCTTGTGGAAGCATCTGACAGACTTGAAAGACGTTTAGATTATCTTTGTAAGCAGTTGAGCGTGATAGATTTAGAAAGGACAGATATCGAGCATTACGTTGAATTCAATGAGTTTGACGAGAGTATGTCAAGAGAAATCTATGAGCGATTACATGCAAATGCTTTACAGCGCCGACATATCAAAGATGAGATTGCAAAGACTGAATGTCTGCTGCGCGCAGGCGTAAACAAGCAGAACATGGAAAAAGTTACGAAGCGTGTAGATGAGTTGCAGCATAAACAGTATACAGCCCGCGTATTATCCGACATTTTTAATCACGAGGTGACAGACGATGAAAAAGAGAAACATTAATACTTGCATCTTAGGAGAAACGTGGACAATACATATTGTCCACAAATTTCCGAAGCGTTTAGCATATAACGAGACCACGGCAGCAGCGGTGTGTGTTCCACCTGACCGCGCGATTTACATTAAGATAATCAAAAACGCAGACTGTAAAGATGTACAGCGATTGTTCAACACAATCTTACGGCATGAAATCATACACGCATATTTGGTTGAGTCGGGACTTAATGAGAACGCAAATGCAAGCGAAAACTGGGCAACGAATGAGGAGATGGTTGACTGGTTTGCAGTGCAATCAGAAAAAATATTTAAGACATATAAAGAATTGAATATTATATAGTAAACAAGAAAGGATGATTATTATGAAAAAGAAAGTATATGAAGTGATTTGTAGTTGTGGACATCGTGAAGTAAAATCTGTATCAGGAAATTTCTTAGAGCGTCATAGACAGCTTGCAGAAGCCCGGACATGTAAATGCGCAGCATGTTTATATGATGAACGATTAAAAGAGGTCGCAAAATATTGCAAGAGTGTTGTAATGTCTGATAAAGAGTATATCGAAAATTACAACGAGTGCTATTTTGTAAAGAATGAAGATGATACACGTACAGTTTACGTGCCTGACGGCTACGAGCATAAGTGCGAGTATTGTAAAGAATTACACAAGAACAAGTTACGCATTAGAACGATTGCATGTCGCGTCAAAAACGGCTTTGACAAGTTTAAAGCAATGTCATATCTGCATGACTTTGATAAAATGGATGACTATATTGGCTTTATGAAAGACGATATCGAGAAGCTTGATAGTGTATGTGCAGAATACAAAGCGACTGCACGGAAGTTAGAGCATATCAATAAGTTTACGCAGTCAGGTTGTGACATTGATGATATGAATGCATTAAGAAACGCTACGCATGATATCGTAGAACGTGCAACGTTTATCAGGAATTATGAGACAAGCAAAATAAGATAATTATGGGAAAGGCATCTGATGTAAACGGATGCCTTTTTCGTTGACTTTCGATATGTGTGTGTTATAATTATTATGATATACAATGAAGAAAATTGGGGGTGCAATATATGAGCAATAGTTCTTTAGTTTGTTATACTTTATTGAGTCCAAACCATAGCGGGGCGCGAACACATGCAATTGATAGAATTACACCGCACTGCGTTGTTGGTCAGCTCTCATGCGAGTCAATTTGCGGATGCTTTACAAGTTCGACGCGTCATGCATCGTGCAATTATGGTATCGGAAAAGACGGACGTATTTCAATGTCTGTCGAAGAGAAAAACCGTTCTTGGTGTTCGTCAAGCAATGCGAACGACCAGCGAGCCGTGACAATTGAGTGTGCGTCCGGTTTGAAAGAGCCTTACGAAATGAATGACGCTGTATATAATTCGCTTGTGGATTTGTGTGTCGATATCTGTAAACGAAACGGCAAAACAAAACTGCTCTGGTTCGGAGATAAGGCTACATCATTGAATTACGAACCAGCAGCACACGAAATGGTATTGACTGTGCATCGTTGGTTTGCGCGCAAGTCTTGTCCGGGCGATTGGCTTTATTCACGTATGGGGAACCTTGCCAACGCTGTAAATGCTAAACTTGGAAACGCATCCGTCATCGAGCATGGTTTACAGGCTTCAAGCCTTGCAGATTTGACAGCGCAGCAGGTTGTTGATAAGGTTGGGGCATACTTTACAGCAGACCACGCAAAAACAGGCGTATTGGCATGTATTAGCATGGCGCAGTTTATCCTTGAAAGTGGTTATGGTAAAAGTGAGCTTGCACAGAATGCAAATAACTGCTTTGGCATGAAGCGGAATTTGTCCGGCAATAGTTGGTCTGGTTCTGTTTGGGATGGTTCATCCATTTACACAAAACAGACACAGGAAGAAAAGGACGGCAAGGTCATCACGATTACGGCTGATTTTCGTAAATATGCATGTATTGAGGACTCTATCGAAGACCATTCCGCATATTTGCTCAATGCAAAGAACGGCAACGCGTATCGGTATGCAGGTTTGAAGAATGCAACGGACTACAAGACAGCCGCGCAGATTATCAAGGACGGTGGATATGCTACAAGCTCCACATATGTGCAGAAGCTTTGTGACATCATTGAAAAGTATAACCTGACACGCTTTAATGCGACGACAAGCGCCGGAACCAGTGCAAGCGGTACAACAACGCAGGGCACAAATACACTGCCTGCAGTGCCGTTCTGTGTGCATGTGCTTATTGATGACCTGAACATCCGTGACGGTGCAAGCATGGGCGCAGGCGTGAAAGGGCACACAGGCAAGGGCACTTTTACGATAGTGGAAGTGCGTGACGGTTGGGGCAAGCTGAAAAGCGGAGCCGGATGGATTTGGCTCAAGAATCCGACCTATTGTACTGTATTGAATACGGTCTACAATGCTGTAGAGTTTAAGCCTTACACTGTCCGTGTTGATTGCAATGACCTCAACATCCGCAAAGGTCCGGGCACGAACTACGGCAAGACAGGAAAGCACACGGGCAAGGGTACTTTTACAATTGTCGAGGAAAAGGCTGGAGCTGGTTCAAACAAAGGATGGGGCAAGCTGAAAAGCGGAGCCGGATGGATTTCACTTGATTACGCTGTAAAAGCATAAAGCATTTATGCAATGAGATTGGAGCATAGTAACTATATTTCGTTACTATGCTTCTTTTGTGTTGAATAGTGTAGAACAATAACGAAAAGTCGTTACTATGCTTCTTTTGTGTTGAATAGTGTAGAACAATAACGAAATGTCATTACTTTTCGTCATTTGTGTAGAATATAAAAAAGACGCAGTAACGAAATACCGTTACTGCGTTATATCTTTACGCTATGGGGTTGCCGTCTTTGTCTACAAACTCAATACGTAAATCAGCCCCGAATGCTTCTGCAATCTTTTCAAGTTCTGACGTTTTGTAAACGTTACGAGAATGCTTTGACGTCATATTCGATAGCGTCTGCCCCGTCCTTTCTGCAAGTTCTGATTTTTTCATGTTGCCGCGTTTAATCCTGCAGATGTCTATATATTCTCCAATGTTTGTGTACATAAATATCTACCACCTTTCTTTATTTATACTTATATTATATATGATTTTTTGAAGTATGTCAATAAAAATATAAACAAAAAAAGAGCAATAACGAAAAATCGTTATTGCTCCAAAAACAAAGGAGAAAAAAATATGGCTGCTCATACCACATATTATTGTATACTGTCTTGTGTTATTTGTCAACTACTTTACGTAGTAAACATGCCCGAAAAATAACACGACCCGCATACAAGTATATATACAAATAACAGGGAAGCAACTAGATAATTGCTTTGCCTGTTTCTTTGTCAATGAATGAAATTTTAACATCAGCCCCGAACGCTTTTGCAATCTTCTCTAACTCTGATACTTTGTATGAGTTTCGATGCAGCTTCGCGTTGAAGTTCTGTGCGCTCTGTCCTGTTCGTCTTGCGAGTTCTGCTTCTGACATGTTACCACAGCGAACCTGACACAATTTAATGTATTCGCGGATATTTGTGTTCATTGATATCACCTCTCTTTATACACATATTATATATGAGTATTGTTACAATGTCAATATATAAGTGCATAAATTTTATAAAATAATTGATATATGTTTTTTATTTATTTATATTATAATATATTATTGTGATAATGTCAATGCGTAAAAGTATAAAATATATAAATAACGTTATAAACCTTTGATGCGTTTACACTTGACGAAATCACGCAAGCGGTTATATAATGACATTATACGTAACACTTTGCAGTATTGTTTTGAGGAGTTTAAAAAACTTCAAAAAAGTATTGACAGTATTGAAGATATATGCTATGATAATCACAACAAAGGAAATACAAAACAAAAAAAAGGAGATAGATAGTATGGCAGCTAATGAAAAAAACAGAATTATCGAAAAAGTAACAAACGAGTATCTTGACGGGTTAGATATCGAATTTCCACCAACACCGGAGACCATCGAGCATGACATTCTCACAAATGTAAATGATGCCTTTGACTTGGTAAAAGCAACGGAGGGCATCAAGTGGGGACGCTTGAACGCGCTGACAAATAACCAGATATCTAATATTATGTTGAGACTTTACAACATTATCAATATTAAATTCGCAGGTGATTTATCAGACGACGCGAACGCCGTCCTTGCAATTTACAAGGATAGCGGAAAGAACGAGGGGCTTTACGTAAGAAATGAGCGAGAGTTCTCAAACATTGCGAGAAGTTTAAACCCTGAGCTTTCTTCCAAAGATGCGCAGGAAGTCATCGCACTTTTACGAGATAAGGCACCATATAAAACGCCTTGCAACGATAAGGACCTTGTGGCGGTTAATAATGGCATCTTTGATTATAAGACAAAGAAGCTCATGCCGTTCGACCCGGAGTTCATTTTTACAGCAAAATCTGACGTAAACTATAACCCGTTTGCACAGAACATTGTTATCCATAACGAAAAGGACGGCACGGATTGGGATGTCGAGAGCTGGATTGATGAACTGACAGACGATGAGGGCATAAGAAAATTACTTTGGCAGATTATCGGAGCAGTTGTTAGACCGAACGTACCATGGAACAAGTCAGCATGGTTTTACTCTACAAAGGGTAACAATGGTAAAGGTACTTTTTGTGAGCTGCTTAGAAATATCGTCGGAGAAAACGCACACGCAAGTCTCACACTTGACGAAATGAGCAAAGACTTCATGCTTGCTCAGTTGATTGGTAAAACCGCTATTATTACAGACGAGAACGACGTCGGAACATATATTGACAAGACGGCAAACTTCAAAGCAATCGTTACGGGTGATGTTATCCTCATCAATAGCAAATACAAGCAGCCTATCGCGTACAGGTTCAAGGGCTTAACCGTTGAGTGTGTAAACGAAATGCCAAAAGCGAAAGATAAGTCAGGCTCATTTTACAGACGTCAGATGTTTATCCCGTTTGATAAGTGCTTTACAGGTGTCGAGCGTAAATATATCAAGGATGTTTATTTAAAGAACGAAGAGGTACTTGAATACGTACTGTATAAGGTATTAAATACAGACTATTATGAGTTCGACGTACCGCAGGCATGTGAGGACGCTCTTGACGAATACAGAGAATATAACGACCCTATCGCACAGTTCTGGTCAGAGATTAGGGACGAGGTTACATGGAACCTCTTGCCGTTCAAGTTCCTGTATGAGCTTTATAAGAAATGGTTTAGCGAAAACAATCCAGCCGGAAGCCTGCAGGGTAAGCAGACATTTATCTACGACATTCGCGAAACGATTGACAAGGATGACGAGTGGACGACCACACAGAAAAAGAGCAAAGTGAGAACACAGAACTACATGGACGCAGAGGAACCGTTGGCATATGATTACGACTTGAAAGAGTGGCAGAACTTCGCACGTAAAGAGAAATACGAGGGTGCTGTTCGGTTGAATCCTAACAATTCACCTGTACCGATAAC
>ULRH01036285.1_pt1 | contig 33451 bp, 23 predicted proteins | sample 1955271 | NCBI WGS metagenome assembly ULRH01 (sample SAMEA4835677, study PRJEB28245) | human gut metagenome | biome: gut microbiome; material: fecal sample | place: Denmark | collected 2008 | reverse complement strand
AAGGAGGAGATAGTATGGAAATTATATTGAAAGAAGACGTAATAAACTTGGGTTATAAGAACGACATCGTGACTGTAAAGTCCGGTTATGGTCGCAACTACCTCATCCCTACCGGTAAGGCCGTTATCGCTTCTCCGTCTGCAAAGAAGATGTTGGCGGAAGAACTGAAGCAGCGTGCTCACAAGTTGGAGAAAATCAAAAAAGATGCTGAAGAATTGGCTGCAAAGCTGGAAGGCGTTTCTCTGACTATTGCCACGAAGGTAAGCTCTACAGGTACTATTTTCGGTTCTGTAGGAAGCATTCAGATTGCTGACGAGTTGGCAAAATTGGGTCACAATATTGATCGTAAGATCATCGTTGTAAAAGACGCTGTGAAGGAAGTTGGTCACTACAAAGCAGTTGTTAAACTGCACAAGGAAGTTTCTGTAGAAATTCCTTTCGAAGTAGTTGCTGAAGAAGCTTGATAAAACCTTCTATAAAAATTGCGAGAGCGTGCATCTTTGATGTGCGCTCTTTTTTTTGTATCATAATCCAGGATATTTTTGTTGCATTTCTAAAGTTGCTCTTTAGACTGCTAAAGTCCCTCTTTACGCGGCTCAAGTGCCACTTTACGTCGCTAATGTAGGTGTTTAAGGTTGTGGTATTAGAGCTTGTTCCGTCTTTCTGTTTTGTTCGCTTAGTTTATGCTTGCAAGGGCTTAACTCTTACTTTGATATGTTTTTACAGTCTGAATATGATCAGGGTAAATACTGAAATCTCCAGGATATAAAAACAGAGCGAAGGATCTCGAAACGTCAATGCGTATTCGGATCCTCCGCTCTGTTTAGATATTTCCTCTCGTTAAGGAAAGGAAACTGTTTCCTTTATTCTTCTGCCTGGAACTTGCGGCTGACCTTTAGCAGGTTGCTGGTGTAGGTTACCACGTTCTGCGCTTCCTGCACCATGGTCAGGTAGACCATGCTTACTTTAATACTGCCTGTATGACTTTGGATGCGTTGCAACTCCTCGCGTTTCAGATGAGCCAGTTGGCCGTTCAGCTCATTAGCTTTACGGATATCTGTATCCATGTCATCGTAATTATTATTTTCGATACGGCTGCGGCATACTTGCAGAAGGTAGGTGATGCCTTCCGTAACATCTGCGAACTCGCCTTTTTGGATAGCATCCAGCGGTTTAAAGTTGTTGTCCACATGCTCCAAGCAAGGTTCGCACAAGCGGCCTACACTGTATACCAGTTCACTGGCGAAGTCATTTCCCTGATAATAGTAGAGCCCTTTCTCCAAGATGGTGTTATTGTCCAGATGGCTCATGGCCAGTGTACCTGTTCGTTTCATTTGCTTGATGAGCTGTTTCTCAAACTTTACCGAGCCCATGGAGCGGCGCAGGCCGCGCAGATTTTCATGTAGGAAAGAAGTGGAGATGCGCTCGAAGTTCTCTTCGGTAAACGCCAATATCTTGCCAAGCTCCTCACGGGTATGCGTCTGCAACAGGCGCAGGATTTCAGCGTTATCGGAACTGCTCAATAGTTGTTTTAAAGTTTCGTCTTTTTTCTCTTTAGCCTTGCGCTTTTTGAACATTATCTGGCTTCTTATTAGCAGGAATACGGCCACACCTATCAGCAGGATAATAGCTACTGTGCCGCCATAATGGATGAATAAGGTCACGAAGAAGCAGAAGGTGAAAGCGGCTCCCGCGGTGATGAACCATCCGCCAATGACACTTAACACGCCCGTAATACGGAAAACGGCAGAGTCACGTCCCCAAGCACGGTCAGCTAATGAGCTACCCATGGCTACCATGAAGGTTACATAGGTAGTAGATAGGGGCAATTTCAGTGAAGTACCCAACGCGATGAGTAGTCCGGCCAGTACCAGATTGACAGAAGCGCGCACCATGTCGAAGGCGGCTCCGTCGGCTATGATAGCTTCGTCCTTGCGGAAACGGGTATCAATCCAGCGTTTGGTGCTTTCGGGAGTTATTTTTGAGATGCCGGTGGCAAGTGTCATGCTGAAACGTACCAGTGTGCGGGCAATCGGCGTACTACCGAAGTTCTCTTCACCCTCGTCTTGGCGGGACAAGTCTACGGAAGTCTTGATGACGTTGTGGGCTTTCTTCGAAGTAGCTAAGGCAATGACCATGACTGCACCCGAACCTAACAGGAAATACCAAGGGGTTTGTGCGGAACCAAGTAAAGAAGTCATCAGGAAACCGTTGGGACCTGCGGCTTGTCCGTTGGCCGTGTAATCCAGGAACGAAGAATAACCGGCCAAAGGCACACCGATGAAGTTCACCAGGTCATTTCCTGCAAAAGCCAATGCCAAGGCAAACGTACCCATCAGCACAACAACCTTAAAAACGTTCACCTTGCAGATGTGGAGCACCTGCATCAGGACGGTGAAGAACACGAAAAAGGCACCCACCAGTTCCAGCGTGTGCGCTTGTATCCAATGGTTGTATTCGGGAGTCATAAAGGAACTGTCCTTCAGTCCTTTTATCAGCATGAAGTAGATGATGCTCGTAGCGGCTATACCTCCGAAAATGCCGATACTATACTTCATGTGCTTCTTGTAGTTGAACGTGAAGACGATACGTGCCAACCATTGTACCAGCATACCGAAGAAAAACGCAATGGCTACCGACACGAAGATGGCCATGATGACCGATAGTGCTTTGTCCGTGTTGATAAGGTCGCCTAATCCCAAATCACCATTACTGCCATACACCTTAATCAGAGCTAAAGCGAACGTACCTCCCAACAACTCAAACACCATAGAGACGGTGGTAGAAGTAGGCATACCCATCGTGTTGAATACGTCTAATAGGACGACGTCCGTCAACATGACGGCCAGTAGAATACACATGATCTCCGCGAAGTAGAAGTGTTGCGGTTGATAGATGCCGTGTCGGGCTATGTCCATCATACCGTTGCTGAGTGCCGCACCGATGAAGACTCCTACGCCTGCAATGAAGATGATAGTCTTGAAAGATGCCGCCTTGGCTCCGATAGCAGAGTTCAAGAAGTTGACGGCATCGTTGCTTACGCCCACCACAAGATCGAAAATTGCGAGGACGAACAGGAAGAGAACGATTCCTAAATAGATAGTTTCCATATAAAATGTAATGTATTTTATTTCTGTTTGCAAAGAACGTATGTTTGTGTTACAGGCAATTGTCATACATGTTACAATCGTGTTACAAAACTGCGGCAGAAGAAGTTTGTATACGCAAAGCCATAACGGGCTTTTACAAAGGAATTTTCTTTGTGTTGGTGCAAAAAACAGGCAGATGATGTTCGCTTGTAAAATAAATCTCTTTAACTTTAGCGCTCAAATATGCCAGTCGGATGCTGCTGGGCGTTTTTCTGTCATATTTATGCGAGCAGACTGATACTTGTTTAACTTATATCGAAATTACGTTAATTTTAAGTAGTAAGAACTATGAAGCGGACAAAACTGTTACAGATTCTGTTTGTCTGGTGTTTAGGACTGTATATGGTTTCCTGTCAGTCGCCTCAGACAACGTTGACCTCTCCTGACGGACAACTCTCCTTGGAGTTTGCGTTGGATGAGGAAGGTACACCTATTTATTGTTTAAAGCGGGCTGGTAAAGATGTTTTGTTACCTTCTCGTTTGGGACTGGCTCTGAAGGATGCTCCCAGTTTGGTTTCGGGTTTTGCTTTGGTGGATGTCAAGCACGATTCGCATCAGGAAGTGTGGAACCCTGTTTGGGGAGAGGAATCCGAGATTTCCAATCATTACAATGAACTGAAGGTCTTTCTGAAGGAAAAAACTTCTTTGGGGCGGGAATTAAACATCGTATTCCGTCTTTTCGATGATGGTGTAGGTTTCCGGTATGAATTCCCGCGTCAGGAGCAGTTGCAGAATTTTCTTATCGATGATGAGATGACCGAGTTTGTCTTTCCTGCAGATTACGAGGCTTGGAGCATTCCGATAGAAGGCGTCCGTTTCTACGAAGCTTTGTTCGAGAAGAAGCCTCTCAGCTGGATGGGGTGGGTGAGTACACCGGTTACGATTGAAGCAGGCGACAGCCTGTATCTGGCTATTCATGAGGCCAATCTGACAGATTATGCTGCCATGAACCTGAAGCCGGTCGAACAGCCGGATAACACAGGAAAGGTGACGTTGCGTGCTGCCCTGACTCCCTGGAGCACAGGCGAGAAGGTGCGTGTCACCGATACACGTGTGTCTCCTTGGCGCACCATGATTGTGGCCAGGTCGGCCGGTGATTTGTTGCTTTCCCGTCTCATGCTGAATCTGAACGAACCTTGTCGTATAGAAGATACGTCGTGGATAAAGCCTATGCGTTACATTGGTATCTGGTGGGCCTATCACATGAAACACAACACTTGGCATGCCGGTCCGCAACATGGAGCAACTACCGAAAATACGATGCGCCATATCGACTTTGCTGCTGCCCATAACATTGGCGGTGTACTGGTAGAAGGATGGAATGAAGACTGGGCTACCTGGAATTTCAGTTTCACTAAGCCTTATGCTGATTTCGACATCCGTCGTATCACGGATTATGGCCGTAGCAAAGGAGTCTCTTTGATAGGTCATCACGAGACGGGTGGCCACATCGAAAATTACGAGAAACAGATGGAGGACGGTTTTGCTTTTTATGAAAAATATGGCGTACACCAGGTAAAGACGGGTTATGTGGGCGATTTGCTCGATGGGAAGGAGCGTCATAGTAGCCAGTTCGGGGTGCTCCACTATCGTAAGGTAATCGAAGCCGCCGCTCGTCATCGTATCTGTATTGATAACCATGAACCGGTAATACCTACTGGATTGCAGCGTACCTATCCTAACCTGATGACTCAAGAAGGAGTACGTGGACAAGAGTGGGATGCTTGGGATGCCGATGGAGGCAATCCTCCTTCTCATACTACCGTTTTGCCTTTCACCCGTGGATTGGCAGGACCAATGGATTTCACACCTGTTACTTTCCGTTTTGTCAACGACGTGATGCCCCAGACCCGTGTACATACGACGCTGGCCAAGCAATTGGCACTCTTTGTAGTGCTTTATTCACCCTTACAAATGGCCTCGGATGAGATTGAAAACTATGAGGCCAACCCGAAACCTTTCCGTTTCATCACTTCCTGTCCCACAGACTGGAGCAAGACCGTGGTACCCGAAGCATGTATCGGCAGCTATGTCACCATTGCCCGTCGCGATAAGGGAGAGGGATGCTGGTATGTAGGCAGTATCACGGGTGACGAAGCACGTACGACCTCGATTAGTCTTTCCTTCCTCGATGCAAATCGGAAATATAAGGCTGTTATCTATCGGGATGCTTCGGAAGCCGATTATGAAACGAATCCCACGGCCATTGAAATAGAAGAGCGTGAAGTGACAAATGCGGACACACTCTCCATCTGGCAGGCACGTAGCGGCGGAACGGCCATTCAACTCTGTCCGTTGGAGGAATAGAGGCTGAAATCGTAATGAGTCGATACGCTTTTATTGGGCGATCCGTTCCTCTTTCTGTTTCAGATACTCATAGAAGGTGTATTGCGAACGGACTTTCTCTTTTTGTGGATGTGTGGATTTCCAGCAGTTGTGCTGTTGGGCGTCTACGAAGCAGGCTTTGCGTTTGTCTGCCAGCTGTATTTCCAACATGTCTGTCAGCTCCTGCCGAAGAGCAGGGTCGAGGACTGGAACCACTGCTTCAATCCGTCGGTAGAGGTTGCGGCGCATCCAGTCGGGCGAACCGAGGAAGAGCTGTGGCTTTCCGCCGTTACCGAAGTACCAGATGCGTGCATGTTCCAGAAACGTATCTACAATGCGCGTCACGCGGATGTGCCGGCTGTATGCTTGTCCGGGAATGAGGCAGCAGATGCCTCTCACGATGAGGTCTATCTCTACGCCGGCTTCCGATGCTTCGTACAGGCGGCTTATCATCACCGGATCCTGTAGGGCATTCATCTTCAGGATAATACGTCCTCCCTTTCCGGCTTTGGCCAAGGCTATTTCCCGGTCAATCAGTCGGTTCAGTTCGGGGATGAGGTTGAAGCGTGCCACGAGCAGACGATGGAAGACTGGGGCTTTCTGCTTGCCTTGCAGGGTACGGAAAAGATTGTACAAGTCGTTCACGATGACCGCATTGCAGGTGAATAGCCCGCAATCAGCATAGAGTGTGGCGGTCTTTTCGTTGAAGTTTCCGGTACTGATATAGGCGTAGCTGGTGAGTTTATGGCCTGCCGGATCTTTGCGTAGTATGAGTGCCACTTTGGCATGCACCTTCAGTTTAGGTATGCTGTAGATGATGCGGATACCCGCCTTTTCCATCATGGCTGCCGTAGCCAGATTGTTTTCTTCATCAAAACGGGCTTTCAGTTCTACGAAAACAGTGACTTTCTTTCCATTTTGCGCCGCTGCAATCAGGGTATTGATGACGGCCGAATTTTCAGCTACACGGTATTGTGTCACCATAATCTCCCTTACCGTCGGTTCATGGACAGCTTCGTAGAGGAAGTGGGTGAAGTGTTCGAACGAATGGTAGGGGTAGTGCAGCAGCAAGTCCCGTTGCTCGACGTAGTCGAATACCGATTCCCGTTCGTTCAGGCAATTCAGTTTCATGGGCTGCGGCTTCTGGATAGGTTTCAGATTCGGGTTCGGGTTGGGCAGGCGGCGGAGGTCCTCCAGGTTGAGGTGTTTGTCGCCCGGCACCAGTTCGTTACGGTCTATCCGGTAAGCGTCTACCAGAAATTCCAGGAAATCGGCTGGCATGGCGCGATCGTAGACGAAGCGGCACACAGCGCCAGTCTTCCGCTTTTTGACTTTCGTCTTCAGTTGTTCGATGATTTCGTTGCTGCTTACGGCATCGTCTATCAGGATATCGGCGTCGCGCGAAATCTTGATGCAATAGCTGCTGTCCACCCGATAACCTGGGAAGATAGTCGTCAGATTGGCTTTGATGATGTCTTCGATAAACATCAGGTAGTAGTCTTTCCCCTTTTTCGGCAGTTCGATGAAGCGGGGTACCTTGCTGTAGGGCAGCTTCATTACGAAGTACTCCGGCTTTGCATCCGGCACTTCTTTTCGGTAGAGGCGCACTGCCAGGTAGAGGCGGTTGTCGCGCAGGAAGGAGATAATCCGGTCTTTGGTCACCGGTACGGGGGCCAGATAAGGGAAAATCTCTTCGCGGAAGAAGCGGCTGACAAACTCCTGATGGAAATCTTCTACCTGTCGGCTTTGGTAGAATATGATGTGATGCTTGCGCAGGGCAGGCAGTATTTTGGTCTCGTAGATGCGGATACGGTCTTCCAGTTGCCGGTTCACTTCCCGGTTGATTTCATCCACTAGTTCGATGGCAGATTGTACGCTTTCGTCGTCTTCAGGTGTTTTGCCGGTAGCAATGGCCTTGTGGTCGGCTACACGTATCTTGTAGAATTCTTCAAGGTTCGACGAATAGATGGAGATAAAGTTGATGCGTTCGTACAGCGGCAGTGAGTCGTCGTCCGCCTCGAGCAGGACGCGGTAGTTGAAGGATAGCCAACTGATGTCTCGTTTGAAGAATTGGTATTCCATAATTTGTAGATTTAGGGCGCAGAAGAAACGTCGGCACGGTGTCGAATAACGTTTTCTTCTTTTGCGAATGTATCACAAATGTACTTACTTTGCAGACAAAAACAAATGAAAAGATGATAAAAATAGGTTTGTTATCCGATACACACGGCTATTGGGACGAGAAATACCTGCAATATTTCGAACCGTGCGATGAAATCTGGCATGCGGGCGACATCGGTTCACTCGAAGTGGCCGAGCGTTTGGCTGCTTTCCGTCCCTTTCGGGCGGTGTATGGCAACATTGACGGTCAGGATATCCGCCGGCTCTATCCGCAGACTCTCCGTTTTCGGATAGAAGGAGCCGAAGTGCTGATGAAACACATTGGCGGCTATCCCGGCAAGTACGATCCTTCGATTGCTGGTAGCATTCTGACGCGTCCCCCAAAGCTGTTTATCAGCGGACATTCGCACATCCTGAAGGTGAAGTATGACAAAACGCTCGATCTGCTCCACATCAATCCCGGTGCGGCAGGCAAGTATGGTTTCCACAAAGTGCGTACGTTGGTGCGCTTTGTTATCGAGGACGGTGTTTTCAAGGATCTGGAAGTTGTGGAACTGGCCGGATAATTTTTCTTCAGTTGGGAAAAACTTTTTTGCTGACTGGAGAAAAATGTTTTGCCAACTGGGGAATTCTCTGCCTGCTTTCCCGGTTTCTCAGGAAGAGGCTAAGGCTGTCGGGGTGGCCGCTTATGGGCATAAAAAAAGGGCTCCGCTGAGCCCAACCTTTGTTAACCTTAAATCTAATACTATGAAAAACACATTGCAAAGGTACGGGTTTTCTGGAAATCTACAAATAATGCAAGAAAAAAGGTGTGTTTTATAACATGTTTTATCATTTTTGCGGACTTCATTAACAAATTGATGAGGGAAAATTAGGCTGAAAAGTCAGGAGGCCAGTGCCGCGCAGAGCAGCAGTCCCATGAACAGCATGTTGCGTGAAGTTTCGCCCAATATGCGGTTCAGTTCTTTGCCTTCCTTAATCTCTATCATCTTACGCCACGTCAGGGTGTGCAGGTAGAGGTAGATGCACGGTGCCCAGATAAATTCCAGCCACGTGAGCCGTCCGGTGAAGACCAGGCCGGCACAGATGGCGACGGCTGCCAGTCCCAGTCCCAGATACATGCCTGCTCCGAACCGTTCTCCGTACCTCACGACCAATGTCTGTTTCCCGCTGATCCGGTCCTGTTCGCGGTCGCGGTAGTTGTTCACCATCAGCAATGTGTCGATGACCAGTCCCGATACGAGCGACAGCAGGCATACGTCCCAGTTCACTTGCCCTGCCTGTACGTAGTAGGTTCCGCCTACGGGCACGAAGCCGAAGAACACCAGTACCAGTACGTCGCCCCAGCCTTTGTAGGAGAGTACCGTGGTATAGAGAAACGCAAACAGCAGGCACAGTACGCCCAGTAGTACCAGTTCCCATCCGCCGTGCGGCAGGTTTCCCCAGGCAAAGTACAATACGCCGAGTCCGCATGCACAAGCCAGTGCCAGCACGATACCGATGCCAATTGTCATGGCATGCGGTGTAATCCATCCCTCGGCACAAGCCCGTTGGGGACCAAGGCGGTCACTTCGGTCGCTGCCTTTCCGAAAGTCGAACAGGTCGTTGATAAAGTTGGCTGCCACCTGCATCAGGCAGGCGAACAGCAGGCATAGCACCGCTTCCTTCGCCTGGAACTTTCGGTCGGCATAGGCCAGCGCACAGCCCAGCATTACGGGGACGACTGCTGCCGTCAGCGTCTTGGGGCGGGCGGCCAGGAACCAAGCTTGGGGGGAGTTGGGGTGCATAGAGACTGTTATGGATTTACAGTTGTTTTGAGTTGAGTGGGCGAAGCCAGGGAATAGGTGATGACGTAGCAATGTCCCGGTTCTACCTTTTCTCCTTCCACTTTTCCATAGGTCTTCCTTTCTGTTGTGAAGATTTCGTTATCTGCATTCGTTGCAGTCAGCGTGTAGGTAAAGGTCATGTCTTCGGCATAGTCCATGTAAATCGTTTCTCCGGGTTGGAGAACTGTTACTGTTTGTTCATCTGTCGTATAGAACGAAAGTTCAACGTCATTAAACAATCCTTGAAGCTCGTCGGACAGTGTTGCCAGGCTGATGCCGACATTGACCATCGGTACAGATATGGTAGGATAAGTCACTTTTTCCGCTTGGATGGTGAAAGTCGTTTCCACGTAATATTGCGGAGTATTGGCTGTCTTCTTCAGATAAGCTTCGTTATATGCCTTTAGGGTATATTCACCTGCTTTCAGTTCGATTTTACTGGGGAATGTTCCTGGTTCGTATGTGTTGTTGACATCTGTCCCGATTATCTCCACGTACAAGTCTTCATCCACTGCACGGGTGTGCACGCTTTCTATGGTCGGCGATACAAGGGATAAATCCGTCAATTGGAGGTATCCTTTGCCTTGTTCCGATAGGATATCTTCCTGCTGGCAACTGATTAGCAGGAAGAAGCTGAGTAATGTATAGAGTGTATGTTTCATAAGTTCGGTATATTATTTGTCGTAGATGAGGGAGATGTCGTCGATGGTAAGGACGCTGCCTCCATGAACATTATAATAGTTACTTGAGCCTTCCGGTACATTTACTTGTATATTCTTTTGTATAGCTGGATTATCATTAATCGCAACAGAACAGAATTTAATTTTAATTGTAGAAGGCTTTAATTCTAAGTTTGAATATTCAAGATTAATGGTTTGCGGAGTAAAGTCTGTTTTAGATTCTCCATTTACAGATTTAAAAGTTCCTGTTGCAATAGGGGAACTATTTCCATCTGCATACAATTCTACATAAACTCCAAAACGTTCATTGTTATAACTTGAATATTTATAATAGAATGTTAACTGGGTTGGACGTGAATCCCATGGTCTTCCTTCTGAAAGATTTCCATCGCTCGATGTTGTACCGGAATATAGAATTCCACGTGTGTTATTTCCTACTGCAGCAATTGAAGAATTTGATCTTCCCCAATTAATAGTTCTTATTACAGCGCTTTTCCCTTGATTATTGTTCCCTGGTTCTGAATATGTTGTAGTTGGAAAACTTGCAAAATTAACAGAATTTATGATGTCAAAACTTGTAGGCATCGTTTGTATATTATTTGTATCCCACCATTGTTCTATGGTATTATTCCATGGCTCAAAAAGAGGTTGCTTAAAAGTCGTCCATAAATATTTAACATTTCTTGTCGTTTCCGTCCACGCATCCATATTTCCATTCGGTAAGACCTTTGGTTCTTCCATCTCAACATCTACCTCGTTTGATGCCAAAGAGCCACGATACAATGCCCGTACCTTGTAGTTCCTATTTTGAGGATGTTCCGTAAAGATCTGTTGACGGGTATCTTGGTTACTGCAATCCTTCCAACTACCATCTGCATCCTGATACTGATAAACCAAATTCTCTTTGATTTTCTCCAGATTTCCTTTCCCTTCTTCAACGGTAATTTCCTCAACGGTGAATTCCTTTGACCAGATGTTTCCAGGTAGGACGGAAACCGAAAATTCAGGTTTGTGTACAGCAATAGTGTAGGTCTGTGCACCATCAGTATTGGAACGGTTATTGGCTGTTACGCTATTGATGGTAATAGTGTTGTTTACTACACTGTTGTTTTGAGATTGCAGTTTGGAGATGAACGTGTCGGGGAAAGTAATTTTAGGGTCGTTGGAGCCAATCAAAGGCAAGGTAATACCAGCATCTGATAAAGCTATCTTTTCCTCGTCTGTCATAGTTGACAATTGATAGGTCTTATTCAAAGCGCTTAGGTTCTCGTCTGCAAAGTTGAGTGTGAACGATAAGTCTTGGAGCGGTTGTGATACGGTAAAGTCAATAGAAGCAGACGCTGCATCACCTGTTTCATAGATTGTTAAAGACTTGTTCTCGTCAAATCCTGTAGCGTTGATTTTGGGTGCAGGCAACCACTCCACCGGTATCGTTTCCGAAATGGTAACCGTCTCAACTTCAACTTTCTCTACAGTGATGATGGCACCGGCTGTGGCCGGTTTCAGCGACAAGGTAAGTTTGCAATGCTGTCCTGCTTGGAAAGCGTCGGCCGTCAGTTTGTCTGAGGTAATCTCCATGCTGACGTTTTGGTTATTTTCTTTCAGCGTTCCTTTAAAAGTGAAAGTGGGAGTGGAACCGGCACGGTAGTAAGCACTCTGTGTGGTAGAGCCGTTACGTCCGATGGTTACGCTGCTGTTGCCTGCTTTGACTTCCACACCGTAGGTGGAGAACAGGTCATTGAATTTATCTATCTGTCCCTCTCCATAAACAATCGATGCCAATGCGTTGGCCACCTTGCATGTCAGGGTTACTGGGGTAGACTGATTTACTTCAACCTCCACACCGGTCTCTTCTCCTTTGTAATAAGGGGAGTCGAGGGCAATGGCAAGATTTGTGCCATAAGTGGCTGTTACGGTGTATGCACCTGTAGAGGCGGGAATCGTTTGTTTATATATGCCGTTGTAGGTATTTTCACCAGTACTTTCTTTGACAATATTCAGGGTAAACCTCTCTGCTGTCGGTTTTCCCAGTTCGGCAGGTGTACTTTTGGTACTTATACTGACATCTTCGCCAAGGGTGATGCACAAGCTGCCTTGCGAGGCTTCCCACTGCTCCGTCTGGCAGGCTGTCATCAGCAAACCTACCAGTCCGATATAGATTGATTTGATATATTTCATTGTTTTATTACTCGCTTGTTTATAAGGATGAATCAGTCATAAATCAATTCAAAGTTATCTACCAATAACTTGCTTCCTACTCCTCCCGTGAAATAATCACCATATTTACTAGCAGACGCGACTATTAGTATGTATTTAGGGGTACGATTGGTATAGCGGTAGTTCAATACCAAATCTTTTTGTTGATATTGGCTGTCAGAATTTCCGCTTATGTATTCAGCGTAGGCTATAACATGAGAGTCGTTCTTGTCAAACAGCTGACGTTCGCTGGGACGGGTACGTATCTCAAGCGGTTGATTCCAGTCAGTCAAGGCAATGTAAATATGGCAGGAGTCTGGTCGACCTTTTAGATATTCTAATGCGTCTTCACCGATCTTGTCTATTGTGGCAGAAGTATATTTATAGTTGATGCGTAATTTGGAAGGAAAGGATTTGAATTCACGACCGAAGCTTAGAACTCCATTCGTACCATCTGTACGTACATAAGAACCCGTGAAGATGTTACCGGAAGCTAGTTTCATCACGACCCATTTAGTTTCAAGTGAAACTGCCTTACCAGATCCGTTGCATGTTTCAGAGGTCGGTACGCTGTTACTGTCTGCTATTGTTGTAGCGCCTCTATTTCCTGTATCCCAAAAGGAAGAAGTGGACCAAGGTTGCCATAAAGTTCCATTGGCAGCAGCTTCGGACGACCATTCATCAAAACTACCATTTTCTAAGGGTGTAGCAGTGGCTGTGGTAAAAGATTGTTCGCTACCTATTGAGCCGTCTACATTAATGCGATATTTGTACGTGGTAGAAGCGCTTAGCCCTGTCAGTGTAGCACTGAAAGTATTGCTTGAAACGTTGACATTGGCTGATGGTACAGTGATCCACGACGTCTCACTTTCTTTACGGTATTCCACTACAGGAGTCTTACCACTTTGTATCTTTCCGTTCACGGTGGCGCGGGTAGTCATAGCGAAAGCTTCGGTCGAACTGCTACTACTTTCACCGCTGTCTGGGTAGACATAAACGGTCCATTCATAAGAATATTCTTCCCACGAACAGCTGACGTTGAAGGTAGAGGGCTTTGAATAGTCTTTCTGTAGGGTTGGGTCAGGTGAAACTCGTCCGTATTCACCGCCCAAATTCAGTTTCTTTACGTTCAGATTTGTACGGTCAGTTTCAGGATCAACATAGATGATAACAGTACGAGTAGTTGTATCGATTACATAGTCTGTCATGCCATCTATTTCAATGTCGCGTTGGATAATTTGATTTACTGTTACCTTCCACTGATAGTCTTGGTACGTACGCAGGGTGAAGGTGACCGGTTGCGAGAAGTTTACATGCGTGTTGGATGACAACGGGATGCTGTCCAGCGAAGCAAATCCGGAAGTAGGGAATTTCGAGTAGTCTTCGCATACATTGGGATCATCCACCACAAGTTCTGCTCCAGCAGTAGTCTTCAGGCTGAGGATTTGCAGGTGGGAGATGTCCACACCGTCGTTCACGTAGAGGGTTACCGTGCGTGCCGACTTGTTGATGGTAGCGGCAGTAAAGGTGTTCTGATCCGCTCCCCGTTGGCCTTCTACGGTCATCGATTCGATGGAGGCCTCTATGATGGGGTAGGGAATGTCGTTTTCGATAGCGCAGGATGTGAGGATGCCGGCCGTCAGTGCCAGCATGCCAAGTATGCGGGTTAGGTGTTGTTGGATCATTCGTTTCATATCGTCAGAGGTAGAAAGTCATTCCGAGATTGATGGAGAAGAGGTTTATCTTGAAGTTACCGGAGGAGACGCGGCGTTTACCCGTTTCCACCTGGTTGGTCTTCTGGTCGGTCCACTTGAAGTCGAAACCCATCACGCCGACCGATACTTCGGCTGCTGCCCAGTTGGTGATGAAGGCTGTCAGCCCCGGTGCAAAGCCGATCTGGAAGTTCTGAACAGTTTGGTAGGTACCATCATAAGTAGTTCCAGAGCCGGTAGAGTTTTTCCCTTCGCCATAACCGTAGGTGAGACGCATTTCGTTAAAAAGACCGAATACTTTGCTACGGCCTACGGGAATATACGAACGAAAGAAACCGGATACTTCGTATTTATGTTCCAAATAATAGATGTCTTTTAGACTGATATTAAAATCTTCGCCAAGGTTTAGGTCAAAATTACCTAAGTCAAGATAATCACGATTGTAGGCAAAACGGATACCTGCAGCCATGTTGTTGCGGAAGAAGTAGCCGATGTAGGGGCTGATGCTGAAGTCGTAACCATTTCCTTCGACGTCCTTGATGACAAGGAAGTTCAGGTTGTCCTGTTCGTGCTCGGAATAGGAGACAGTTCCTCCTGCCATCCATGTACCTTTGGGGATGAATACGCGTGTCTGTACATCACGGTCTATTCGTTCGATGGCCCGTTTTCCTCGCTGGGCCCATGCGTTGGCGGTCGTCACGACCGCCAGCAACATTAGCAGAATTGTTTTTTTCTTCATTTATTCTTCTATAAGAATTACTTCTATAATATTTGAGTCTGATTATTTCCCACTGAAGGGGTTAGAAGCCATTTCCTGTTACAGAATGGGCTTCTAACCCCTTGAGGTGAGTTTGCAAAGATAGGAATTTTAATCCATTACTTCCATATTGTCGGCTCGCCGTCGTAAATCAATTCAAAGTCATCGAGATACATGGTACTACCTTTACCGCCAGTGAAATAATCACCGTATTTACTGGAACTACAAACAATAATGATATACGATGGTTCTTCTGTCAGACTCTTATATTTTAATGGAATATTAAATTCCTTCCATTGACCATTTGTGCTGACACATTCGGTTGCTGGTAATTCACCATAAGCTATAATATTGTTATCTCCAGCAAAATCAATGAAGGTTGATGTATCTGTATTATCTACTGTATAAGCTTTCTTTGATAAAGCGATATAGATAGAACAAATATCCATATCCCCTTTTTGTACGGTTCCAGCAGGAGGGTTGTTATAATTATCAATAGCCACTGGCGCATATTGGAAGTATCCTTTAAAGACTATCGGTCTTGATGTAAACGGTTTCCCAAAATCAATCTTAGCACCTTTGGGTATGAGCCCCCCCGTAAGGCTATTGAATTTACCATAATAAAGACTAGCAGCTGCAAGTTTTATAACAGCATATTCTGTAGTTAGTTTGGCAGAAGAATTACCTCCATGTTTAATATCCGTTGATTGAGAAGTTGGATTATACCCATATTTTCCTGACCCCGGGTTACTAGTATCCCAACAATACGTACCGTTTGTAATATCTTCTTGGGTAGCAGCATACCAAACGTCCCCAGATTCATACCAATCTTCAAAACCGCTATTTTTCAATTGTAAAGCACTTTCTGTTGTAAACTCCACAATATTACTTGTGATACCTTCTTCACTACCGGTGTTGTAGTAGAGGCGGTATTGATAGGCTGTGGTGGGTGTCAGGCCAGTAAGTTTTGTAGAGAACTTTTTATCTTTTTCTTCTACGTTAATATTAGTTGTAACTTTAGTCCATTCAGCGGCATCGGCTGTCTTGTATTGGAACTCCAATTTACTTTGATCGAAGACGTCAGCAAACGAGGGGACTTCGCCGGTGAGGTAAGCAAAGGTGCTCCAGGCATTGGCCGAGGCTACGAGGGTGCTGGTAGCAGTCACAGGTACACCGATGGTGTAAGTATACGTCTTCGTGGCGTCGTCTACGGTAACGCCGATGTTCGACGAACCGCTGGATGCGATGCGATAACGCAGGATGACGTTCTCTTGGGCTTTGATGCCGGTGATGGTATCTTTCTTGCTGTGCAATTCACCTTTGTAGTTGGACACAGTCAGGTTGGATATCAAGTCTGTCACAGGAAAATAAGCCTTACCTGTTTCGCTGGCCTGGCGCATCTCGAAAGTCACTTTGTTGTCACTGTTGCTTTTGTCCGACACGCCAACCACGGCGCTCTGGAAAGCGGCTCTGAAGTCGTCGCTGAACTCCACGGTCACCAATACATTAGCCAGCTTGCAGACAATCTCTTTGCTGATATTGGTGTTCATTTTGATGTCTACGGTTTCTTTGGCGGCGTAGTAGGGTTTGTCCCATCCTGCCGTCTTCCCGTCAAATCCGGCGGAAGAAGCTTCGATGGTGTAGGTGCCTACGGGCAGTTTAATGGCTTCAGTCCAAGTAGTGCAGTCATCCGTCTCTTTTTCCGTTTTGCCTGCGGAGTTTATAATCTTGACGGCAATCTGTTTGGGGTTGTATGTGTCTTCTATCCTGGTTTGGGTAGTTTTATCTGTTGCTACTTCTAACATTAGGTAGCCGACAGCATCCTGCTTCAAATCTTCATTTTGGCAAGCTCCCAAAATAACTAAAATAAGACAAATAGTCAAAAAATGAGATATTTCTTTCATCTGTATCTAACTTGCTTAAATATTAATGGTTAATACAGCAGATTCGCTATTTCCCTTTGAATCGATGACTTTTAGTGTAAAATCATGTTTCCCTTCATAATTACTCAACATTTGAAACAACGAAACTGTCATTGAAAAACTATATTCTGAAGAACCTTGCTCAGGTAATGGAAATAAATTCGATAACTCTTTAGCTTCATCACTTGCCAAATCCATACCATCACCGTTGGTTAATCCCATCAAACCAGCAGCATTCGTAAAATAATCGTTAGATGATTCAACTTTTACATATACATTTTGAATTCCGTTTGGAACATCCATGGTTACTTTAACGTCTGTGGGATACTTATCTCCTTCGATTGTAACTCCATTAGTCAGATAGCCTGTTCCATTATCAGAGATTGTAATAGGATTTGTTTCTCCACCTCCTTCTCCTTCTCCGTCACCACCATCTTCCCCTGTTCCGGGCTCTTCCGTGTCACCACCATCCGTACCCGGGTCAACAGGAATCTCTACGGGTTCGTCCCGTTCGGAGTTAAACAAAGTGATGGTTATCTGAATACCTTCTTCCAGAACACCCGGCGTAGAACCTTCTACTTTTACAGGGCTGAATTCGATTTTCAGTTCGTCGCCTCCTACGAAAGATGTGTCGTCGCCTTCTTCATATTCCGGTAAGTTGGATTTCTTGGCTGTGCCTGAAATAGTAACGTCTTCACCTCCGTTCGTTTTGGCTGTTCCGTTGATGTAGATGGTTTCCACGCTTTCGTCCATTTTCCAATAGACTGGGGCTGGAGTGCTGCCGTCTGCGGCTTTCGTATAGGTTTTGATGTGTCCATCCTGTTTTTTGTCTGTCACGGTAATGGTCCAGTCTTGGTACGTAGCCAGGAACTCTTCGGTAAAGCTAATCGATATTTTGACGTTCTGCATCGTACAAACCACTGAGGTTTCGGCTGTCTGGCCTTTCACAATCTTTACGTTTTCGACCTTTCCTCCATAGAACGGTTCGCTCATTTCGCTTTTGAATTCTCCCGGTGAACAGGCTTCGATGGTGTATGTACCTACGGGAAGCGTAACATCACCGGCTTGTTTCAGTTCGGCATAGCTATCGAATTTCTTGGTATATTCTACGTCTGTACCGGTAATGGTTACAGGGAACTGGTCTACCTGGTCGGTGGTTCCCTTGGTTGTCTTACCAGTTTCTACGTATAAGTTCAGGGTTCCGGTGTCGCCCGTCATCGGGTCTTTTCCCAGAATTTCATTTTTCATTTCGCACGACGCCAATCCGGCCAGCATGGCCACGGCCAACGCCCATTTATTGATTGCTTTCATCTTCTTGATTGCTTATTTAGGATGTTCTGTGATAAGTTTGCTTATACCCAGTCGGAGGGAACTTCGATGTCCACTGGATGCTCAATGACGGTCTCATCTATTTCGATGGTGATGGTCAGGTTACCCGAACCGACTACAGGTGTGAGGGTCATCTTCATGGCGTCTGCGGGACTCAGCGTATAGGATTTTTCGATGGATGTTTCAGCACCGATACCACTCTTCGGCGTCAGTTTGATCGTCATTGCGACAGGATCGTTCTGTTTTACCTTGAAATAGACAGGGCCTGTTGTCTCTTTTTCCCAGGGATAAACGGAACCGTTTTGTGCGGCTGTTTTGATTCTCACTTCGTAATCAGAGAAGTATTCGTCCATCTTTTCGTCGAATACTATATTTATACGGGCAGAATTGGGCTTGCAGGCTACTTCTACATTCACCGAATCGTTTTTCACGGTGAACGATTTGTATCCTAAAACGCAAAGGTCGTCTGTGTAAACAGCCTTTGTGCTGTCACCGCAAATGGCAGACATGGTGTAAGTGCCGTTTGCCAGTTCTGTGAATTCAGGAATCTCGTTGTATTTCCATTGTTGCACGGGAACGCTTTCTCCGCTTTTTGTGATGGTTACCGTGTAATTTTCTTTTTTACTGTAGTAGGACTCATCCACCGCCTTGGTCTGGAACCCGGTATTTGTGTTCAGCGCCAGTTTTACATATCCTTTTCCTTCAGGAATTTGCTGGAGGTCGTCATCCGAGGTACAGGCCGTCAGCAGCCATCCTCCGAGGATGCATGACAGGAGGCCTCCCAATAATTTTTTCATTGCATTCATGTTTTTATATACTAACTTTGTTTTATGTATCATTGATATTAAAAGGATACGAGTCTGAAATGGAATGTCGCTGCATTCGCTCTCGTAATCTCACAATTTTTCGGGTGCAAAGTAACAGATAATCTGTGAGGCTCACAAGGTCATTTTTTAAGGAAGAAAGGTTCTTTTTTTAAGAATTATGGAACAAAAAAAAGGTATAAACGACTTTTAGTGTTGCTTTTTTAAGATTGTACTTGGAAAGTGGCGACTGCCAAGTCCATAGTTACGTCCGTCAAGTTCATAGTTACGTTCGCCAAGTCCATAGTTATGTCCGTTAAGTGGATGTTTGTTTCCGTCATGTTAAACACGGTTTGTGTGTTGCTCGTAATGGCTTGCCGGTAGAGCGTGATATTGGAATTAACCGATGATGCTGAATATGCTTTCAATCCTTCACACGGCATACAATCGGCTGTAGATGTAGAACTTTCGGTGAAACCAGAAATTTCACCCTCGTGAAAGATATATTCTTTCACGAGGATTTGATTTCACAATAAGATGCTGCTTCTTAGGGTTTTACGGTGAAACTTCACCGGAAAGATGCCTCAGATTTCCGGCATCAGCACGACACCTTGTTTCTTCTTGCCGTCCATTTTGACGGTCATGGGCCGTTCGAAGCGGACGTGACGCAGGAATTCTGTTTCGTGCAGGGCGGGCTGGGCGTTGAGGAAGTCCTGATTGTAGATTCCGTCGTTCATGTAGGCATTGATGGTGAAATAGCCCACGCCGAACGATGTCAGGTTCTGGAAGAAGTGTGTACCTTGGCTGGGATCTACGCGATAGTTGGTCAGGCCGGCTTCCACGATGACGCGGGCTGCACTGATGTGGGGCCACTTCACGGGGATGCCCAGCCACGTGTCGCTGCTTCCCCAGCGGCCGGGACCTACCAGTACGTAGTTGTGTCCCTCGTCGAGGAACTGCTGGTTGAGTTTCTCGATTTCCCAAGCTATCTTCTGATTGTTCGAGGCACTGTAGTGGTCGGTTTTCACATAGACGATGTCATAGAGGTCGTTCATGATGCCATGGCCCAGCGAGTTGTAGGAGCGAAGCAGCAGACGGTCGTCGGGGATAGCGGTGAGGTCTTCGTCGAGCACGGCGTTGTTGTCCACGATGGGACGTATCTGAAGCAGGTAGAAGGTGCCAGTCTTGTCTTTTTCGCGGCTCAGTGTGGCGGCAAACTCGATTTCCACGGGGCGGCGCATCTCTTCCTGCCCATATTTCAGGGCCAGTTGCAGGAGGCGCGGCAGGGGGAAGACGTCGTGCTGCAGGATGTTGGCAAAAGTGATGACCTTGCGTCCGCCCGGATACAGACCGTCGCGGATAATCTGATCGTAGGGGTCGTAGGTCGAGGCGATGTAGTTGAGTGCACCGTCTTTCTCGGCTTCCTTGACGTGAAGCTTCAGCAGGTTGAACCCGTCGTCGATAGAGAAGTCGTGGCCACAGTTGCTCAGGTCGAGGGCATAGAAGCGGGTCTGTGTCTCGCGAAGAGCTATCTCCATCTCGCTGGTCTGCAATACCTTGGTGGGGTGATAAGGCGAGAAACGGAGCGTCAGGCCGCCGTCCACGATATACTTACCCAATCCGAGTGCCAGGTTGACGATACCTTCTTCGGCCTTCTCGTCGCCCAGGGGGTAGTAGTTGAGCGAGCGTGCCACGCCCGACATGCTGGGATAGAAGCGGGGACCGTATTGGTTGCCGACTACTTCCTGGAGGATGACGGCCATTTTTTCCTGGTCGATGACGTTACTCGTGGCCTGCATGTAGGCTTTGGAGTCTCGGAAGTAGACGGAGGCGTAAACACCCTTGATCGCGTCGCTCAGCATGCGGAGCATCTCGTACTTGTCGTCCAGGTAGGGAATCATGTACGTATTGTAAATGCCGGCAAAGGGCTGGTAGTGCGAGTCTTCGAGCAGCGACGACGAACGGATGGCGATGGGCGACTTCACCACGTCGAAGAAGGTGAAGAAGTCCTCGACCAGGCGGTCGGGCAGCTTGGCCTTGAGGAAATAGCGCAGGATGGTGTTGTCGTCCGCATCCGACAGGGCTACCTGATAGAGGTTATTGGTCTCCATAAACTCGTCGAACACATCGGTACAGAGCACGACGGTCTTGGGAATGGCTACACGGGCGTTGTCGAACTCTTCGAACTCGGGATGGCGCTTTACCAGATTGTCGATGAAAGCCAGGCCGCGGCCTTTGCCTCCCAGCGAACCTTCGCCGATGCGGGCAAAGTTGGAGTAGCGGTCGAAGCGGTCGCGCTTGAAGACGGCCACCACGCCTTGGTTCTTCATCTTGCGGTACTTGACGATGGCTTCGAAGATGATCTGGCGGTGGGCATCCACGTCCTGCAAGGTATTCCAGGTGATGGGTTTCAGGAATTCGGCGATGGGGAACATGGCACGCGAGTAAAGCCAGCGGCTGATGTGGTTGCGGCTGATGTGATAGAAGAATGATTCTGAGGGCACGGCGAACAGGATGTTTTGCAGTTCCTTCAGGTTCTTTACACGGGCGATCTCTTCCATGGTATCGGGGTTGCGGAAGATGAAGTCGCCGAAGCCGAAGTTGTCGGATACGATGCGGCGCAGGTCGACGTCCATTTTCTTGGAATTCTTGTCGATGAAGGCGGCACCGTACTTGGAGGCGTAGGTCATGTTTTCCGTTTCGGACGACTGGATGATGAGTGGCACAAACGGGTCTTGCTCGCGTATGGCGGCACAGAGGCGTATGCCGGCCATGCCGTCTTTTTCGCCACGTTCGGTACGCGGAAAGCGGACGTCAGTCACCACGCCGAGAATGTTATTCTTATATTTATTATAGATGGAAATGGCTTCTTCATAATTTCGGGCCAGTACGATTTTGGGACGTCCACGCATACGCAGGGTACGTTGGTGGGCGTTCAATGCTTCGGTACTGAACTCCTGGCTTTGCTTCAGCACAAACTTGTAGAGGTTGGGCAGCAGGGAGGAATAGAACCGGATGCTGTCTTCTACCAATAGGATGGCTTGTACGCCTACCTCCTTGACATCATGGTCGAGGTTCATCTTGTCTTCGATCAGCTTGATGATGGACACGAGCAGGTCGGTATTGCCCAGCCAGCAGAATACATATTCGAAAGCGCTGAGGTCTTCGTTGGCGATGCGCTTGGTGATGCCGTGGCTGAAGGGGGTCAAGATGACCATTGGGATGCTTGGCCAGGCCGCTTTGATGGTGCGTGCCACGTCGAAGCCCTCATTGTCGCCCGTACCCGGCATGCAGATGATGAGATCGTAGGTCATGTTTTTCAGCTGCGCCAATGCCTCGTCGCAGGTACTGACTTGCGTGAAGCGCGGCGGGTAGCGCAGAGACAGCGAGGTGTATTCGTTGAATATCTTTTCGTCGATGCGGCCGTCGTCTTCCAGCATGAAGGCATCGTAGGGGTTGGCTATCAGAAGTACGTTGAAGATACGGCGGGTCATTAGGTTGGCGAACTGCGTATCCTTCAGATAAAGCAGATTGAGTTTCAGTTTGCTGAGCATGTTTTCCAAAAATTAGTAGGACAAAAGTCGTGTTTTTTCTTGTGATATGCAAGTATGGTTAAAAAAAAGAGGATGTAGCCGTGGTTACATCCTCTCCTTTGTATTTGCTGTCCGTATCAATGCATGTAGCATACTTTATATATAATAGGTATGTCCAGTACGCCTTGCGGAGCCATGCTGCGAGTGCTTGCCGTCCGTTTGGGACCGGGAATCAGCGGGCTGTATTCCAATACATGGCGCATGCGTTCCCGTTGGTTGGGAGTGAAGCGGTCTGCATAGCTGATTTCGTAGTCCATCAGGTTATAGGAGGTGAAGGTATCGTTAGGATCCAGGCTATTGACACGTTCGAATCCGGGCAGCAGGTCTGCAAAGTTTCCACTTGCCATATAGGCGCGGTAGGCTTCAATCATTGTTGTGTTTTGATAGATGTCGCGGTTGTAGGGCTTAGTGTCAGTACAATAGTCCGAGTCAGCATTGGGATCATCGTCTTCGTTGAAGGCGTGGTGCAGGCCCAGATAGTGTCCCAGTTCATGGGCAAGAGTTACATTGGCGTCAGCTGAGTTGTAGCCGCCACTGGGAGTGTCGAGGTCAAAATAAAGGCTGTTGATGGATACACAATGCGGATATCCCAAATTGGAATTTTCCATGTGGGTATAATCGACAGCCTGTAGTCCTTCCAAGTAGTTTTTGCCTTGGGTAGATAAAGGCAGGTGAGAGATACCCAATATAGTGCCACCTTCTACTTCAGCAAAGTTGTATAACATGATGTTGATGTACTTGTTCATGTCCCAAAGGAGGCCTTTGATTTTGTCACTCGAACTTTGCATGAAATTCTCGCAGTCAATGGGCATCTCATTCCAGGCAATGTATTCTATTCCAGGCGTTTCTAGGGTGTTGCCTTGAGCGTCTGTTTCGGGCAGATAAAATTCAAGATTGATATCCTGTCCTGTATCGCCACCGGCTGCAATGGTTTTTCCGTCGTAATATTGGTTTACTTTGTTCAATACTTGCTTGATTCGGTCGGCACTTATGTACTGGTGTAGGTCGTTTTTATCCTTATATAATACATGGAAGATGACAGGAATCCGATAGGCCAGTTCCTGGCCTTCGGGCAATGCTTTTTGATTAATGTTGATATTGGTTTGGATACCGTTGCAATAAATGACGATTGTTCCGGTACGATCTTTAGCAATATTGCCCGATACTTCGATTGAAATCGTGCCGTTACCGGTTCCTGTAGCCGGTGTTACGCTACACCAATCTTTATTGAGGCTGGTGGCTGTCCATTCATTGGAAGTCTGAATCTGGAGCGACAGTTTTTTTCCTTCGGGTGGAATCTCGTTGAAAGTATCCTGTGACAGGGTGAATGCTGGTTCATCAGTACTGCAACTTGCCAATATCAGGCAAAAGAAAACAGTCAAAAGATAGCTAAGTTTGGTATTCATGTCTTAATTAACTGGTTAAATGTAAATTGGATTAAAAAGTCATAGGTGCAAAAGTATGAATAATTTCGGAATTTTAATGCATGACTTTGATTTTCTTTTCATAATCTTCTTCTGAATACCTCTGGGATGACATTTTATTATTATTTGCGTATTTTTTCGTCTTAAAATTTAGGATGTTTGAAAAGAATAGCTATATTTGCAGTGTTGTTAGTTGACAATTTGCTCAGCTGGCAGCGAGTGAACCATTGATAGAACCTTTTTAAAACGTAATATTATGAATATTGAACGTATCATGGCCTCTTTGGAGGCAAAGCATCCCGGCGAATCTGAGTATCTTCAAGCCGTAAAGGAAGTACTTCTTTCTATCGAAGATATCTACAATCAGCATCCTGAATTCGAAAAGGCAAAGATTATTGAACGTCTGGTGGAACCCGATCGTATCTTCACGTTCCGTGTCACTTGGGTGGACGACAAAGGTGAAGTGCAGACCAACTTGGGTTATCGCGTGCAGTTCAACAATGCCATTGGCCCGTACAAAGGCGGTATCCGTTTCCATGCTTCGGTCAACTTGTCTATCCTGAAGTTCCTGGGATTTGAGCAAACGTTCAAGAATGCCCTGACGACACTGCCTATGGGTGGTGGTAAGGGTGGTTCGGACTTCTCTCCCCGTGGCAAGAGCGACGCTGAAATCATGCGTTTCTGCCAGGCCTTTATGTTGGAGTTGTGGCGTCATGTAGGTCCCGATATGGATGTGCCTGCGGGTGATATCGGTGTAGGCGGCCGCGAAGTGGGCTATATGTTCGGTATGTACAAGAAACTGACCCGTGAATTTACAGGAACCTTTACCGGTAAAGGATTGGAATTCGGCGGTTCGTTGATTCGTCCTGAGGCTACAGGCTTCGGCGGCTTGTATTTCGTGAACCAGATGCTGCAAACCAAGGGTATCGACATCAAGGGTAAGACAGTGGCTATTTCTGGCTTCGGAAACGTGGCATGGGGTGCCGCTACCAAAGCTACTGAATTAGGTGCCAAAGTGGTGACTATCTCCGGTCCGGACGGTTACATCTACGATCCCGACGGTATCAGCGGTGAAAAGATCGACTATATGTTGGAGCTCCGTGCATCGGGCAATGATATCGTAGCACCGTATGCTGAACAGTTCCCGGGTGCAACGTTCGTGGCTGGCAAACGTCCTTGGGAAGTGAAGGTGGACATCGCACTGCCGTGTGCTACCCAGAATGAATTGAACGGTGACGATGCCCGTCATCTGATAGACAACAATGTGCTCTGTGTAGGTGAAATCTCAAATATGGGATGTACGCCTGAGGCTATCGACCTCTTCATCGAACACAAGATGATGTATGCACCGGGTAAGGCTGTCAATGCAGGTGGTGTGGCTACCAGCGGACTGGAAATGTCACAGAATGCCATGCATCTCAGCTGGAGCGCTGCTGAAGTGGACGAGAAGTTGCATGCCATCATGCACGGCATCCATGAACAGTGTGTGAAATACGGAACAGAACCTGATGGTTACATCAACTATGTGAAGGGCGCGAATATCGCCGGCTTCATGAAAGTTGCTCATGCCATGATGGGTCAAGGTATAATATAAGAGAGAAACTTTGTTTAGTTGTATTTGTATTTGTGGTTTATGCTGCCCCGTGCCTGTGAAGGTACGGGGCAGAGTGTTTTTAGTCAGGAAGTGAAATATACCTATTCGTAGGTATTTTCGGATTATCTGTCCGTATGAAAGGTTAACTTACTTTTTGATGCGTGATGCTTATTCCTTAAAATTACTATCTTTGCAAGCAGAAACCATAAACAGCTAAGAAAATGTTATTTCCAGAATTGAAACAAAGACGTGATAAAATACGCATTTTGATGGCTCAACAGGGGATCGATGCTGCCCTTATTGCTTGCAATGTCAATTTGATTTATACATATGGTCGCGTGGTCAGCGGTTATTTGTACTTGCCGTTGAACGATTTTGCGCGTTTGTTCGTGAAGCGTCCCAATACCATAGAGGGAGAACACGTGATGTCTATCCGTAAACCCGAACAGTTGCCTGACCTGATAAAGGAGTGTGGCTTGCCGTTACCTCAGAAATTGATGCTGGAAGGGGACGAACTTTCTTTCAGGGAATACAACCGCTTGGCAGCCTGCTTTCCCGAAACTGAGGTCGTTTCTTGCGGCTCTTCGCTGATACGTCAGGCACGTGCTACAAAGACCGAGATGGAGATTGAATTTTTCCGTCGCTCGGGCGTAGCTCATGCCAAAGCCTACGAACAGATTCCATCGGTCTACCGGCCTGGTATGACCGACCTTCAGCTTTCCATAGAGATCGAACGGCTGATGCGTTTGGAAGGTTGTCTCGGTATCTTCCGTGTATTCGGTCAGAGTATGGAGATATTCATGGGCAGTCTGCTGGCGGGCGACAATGCCGCTACTCCTTCTCCTTATGATTTTGCATTGGGAGGGGCCGGACTGGATCCTTCGCTTCCCGGTGGCCCCAACGGTACACTGATACAGCCCGGACAGAGTTTCATGGTGGATATGGGCGGCAACTTTTATGGATACATGTGCGACATGAGCCGTGTATACTCTGTTGGCAAGCTGAGCGAACAGGCTTATGCGGCCCATCAGACCTGTCTGGAGATACAGGAAGCCGTATCGTCCATGGCCAAGCCGGGAGTCATCTGCGAGGACTTGTACAACAAGGCCATTGAGATGGTGACAAAAGCTGGTTTTGCTGACTATTTCATGGGAGTAGGACAGAAGGCAAAGTTTATCGGGCATGGTATAGGACTGGAAATCAATGAAGCTCCTGTGATAGCTCCCCGTATCCGGCAGGAATTGGAGCCAGGCATGGTCTTTGCGTTGGAGCCGAAAATCGTATTGCCGGGAGTCGGCCCGCTGGGTATCGAGAACTCTTGGGTAGTGACGGCCGAAGGCTTGGAGAAGCTGACTACCGCTCCCGAAGAAATCATCGAGCTTTGACGGGCAGTTGTTTTGGGGTGTCATGCAGTGCTTCGTGAGCTGCTGATGCAGTGCTTCGTTACCCTCTCATACAGTGCTTCCTTACACTCTGAGGAAGCACTGCATGACACTCTGAGAAAGTACTGCGTCAGAGTGGTTTGTAGGTATCGAAGTTTTGTATTTATGTCCTATTTACTTACTCTGTTGATTTTGAGTGTTTTAGGTAGATGCGTGATAAGTGCTTGTATAAACTTTCTGTACATTATTAAATAAATAGGCTGCCTTTAAAGGCAGCCTATTTATTTAATTGTCCGCGTAATGTTTACCAATAGCCTGCCACTCATCTACCTAAAATGAACATAATCAGGCAAGTAGGTAGATGAGTGGTTGGTGGAAGCTCACTTTTTGCTCAACCACCGGCGCACAGGCTCATCATAAAGTTTCAGGCAGAGCCAAGCCAGCAAGATGCTGCCTGCATAGACGGTGAGAGCCGTGGGCCACACTTCGCCGAACGTATAGTATTTGTGTTCGATCAGCCACGAGTAGAACAGGTACATCACGGGGTAGTGGACGGCATAGAGCGGATAGGAGATGTCGCCTGCAAACCGGCATATCCGGGTGGAATGTTTGTCCGTCGTCTTTCCGGAAGCGGCCAGCCACACCAGCAGCGGGAACACGAGGAAGATGCAGAACACTTCGTACAGACCGTTCAGGCAGATGCCCTCTTTACCTTCTATATAAGGAACGCAGAACAATGCGAGCAACACGGCTGTACAAATCCAGAAGGCCCCCTTGATTTTGACGGGCTTGAAGTGGCGCGAAAGCAGCATACCCAGTGTGAAGGGGAAGAGCATGCGCAGCAGTCCGCCCAGGAAGTTGGCGCCATCCAGTGTCCATCCTACACCGATCATGCCGTATCCCACCACGTCGAACAGGGCGAACCAGGCCAAACCTACTCCCGACAGGACGGTCAGCAGGGCCAGCATCTTGTTGCTCAGGCGGTGGATGAAGAGCGCATAGAGGATGTTACCGATGTATTCGAAGAAGAGCGACCAGCTCGGACCGTTCAGCGGAAACATCTCGCCGTTGCCGCGTATGTCATAGCAGGCTCCCGGGGCGGCGGGAATGAAGAACATGGCACAGAGCAGGGCGAGCATCACCAGTGAAAGGCTGATGTGGGTGCCGTCCCATTGCACCGAGCCTTGCAACAGATAGAATATCACACCCAGCACAGCTCCCATTACAATCATCGGGTGGAGTCGAATCAGTCGACGCTTGAAGAAGTTGCCCAGACTCATGCTTTTGCCCAAGCGGTCGTCGTAAGCATAGCCGATGACGAAACCGGACAGGATGAAGAAGAAGTCTACGGCCAGATAACCGTGGTTGATGACGGTAATGAGGGTACCTCCGGCGGCAAAGGACAGACCTTCGAAGATGTGGTAGAACACGACCAGCAGGGCGGCTACTCCTCTCAGCCCGTCGAGTAGCTCATAATGGGGCTTGGTGTCGCTGAAAGCGGCGGAAGAAATGTTTTTCATGTGTGATAATGTTATTTTCTGTGTTAATTCGAGTTATTTGTGGTGGATTCTATAATTCTTAGTCTCCTTCATAATATTCTCCCAGAAAGTAACGGGCAATGAAATCCCAGTTCTGCTGTAGTATTTCCCGACCTCTGTCGAAAGGGAGGGCGACATCACACAAGAGGTTGTTCTGCATACCATACTTCAACAGATCGAATGGACAACGGCCGGGCAGGCAGAACAACTCGTAACCCTCGGCTGTGGCAGTCTGTGCATCATAGGCTGGATTGTGGAAATCACGGAAACAGGCAGCTACGCCGGGAGCCAGTAGCATGCCTTTGGTGTTGGCATAGACTACAAAGTCCTTTTCAGCTTTCAGGTCAGCCAGTATGCCATCGGGATGATCTTCCCACTCCAGTGTACCGATGAGGAAGACGCGTAGTTCTTCGTAAGTTGCAAAATAGAGCAGGGGATTTCCTTGGCTGTATTGCAGGCAGCGTTCCACATCCTTGGTCAATCGACTGTCGGGAGTGACTTCGGGCAGGGGAGCGAAAGGTATTTCCAGCAGGTTGAGGTCCATGACCCATGTTTCCGGAGAGGGAATTTCGTTGATGGGGGCTTCTTCGAAAAGGGAGTCCATCCGGTCATAGAGTTGTCGAGCCAGGGGTAGCAATGACTCTTCGGAAGGATTCTGGAAATAGAAAGAAGGATGAACATCAGACAGGTTTTTCCACAGGAGGAAACAGACATCATCCCAATTGATTTCGTCATCAATATAGCTTGTACAGGGGTAGAACGGTAACGGTTGTCCGTACAACGTGCCGTAACGGGTGGTGAATGCTTTCCAGCCTCCGGTTTGAGCAATGGCATCCTGGAAGTAAAGGGTTATGTCCAAAACCGTTTTAGTTATCTTGTCAGCAGTCTTGTTGGCAAACAAGGGGGAAGTTGCAATTAGGGGGAGCATTTCGTTGGTGAAATTCAGATACCATGAGTCTCCGGGTAGCGTTCGGGTACGTCCGTTGGCCTCCAACCAGCGTTTCATATAGATAGTAGAAGTGGTTGTTTTCATGGATGAAATAGCGTTTTAAAGTCTTTTTAAAGCCAGTTTGATCACTTGTTCCACCGGAGCATCAGGCGTTTCTTTCAGGATGCCCAGTACCACCTTCTGCGAAGCAGCCTGTGCAAAGCCCAGCATGGTAAGGGCAGCTACGGCTTCGTCCATCACTTCGTTGCTGGCAGTAGTGGCGAGCGGAAGTCCCGGCTCGACACCCATTGCTGCGGCTACAGAACCGGTCTTCATCTTGTCCTTCAGGTCCACGATGATGCGCTGGGCGGTCTTCAGGCCGATGCCTTTCACCGTCTTTAGCAGGTTGGCGTTCTCCGTACTGATGATGTTGATGAGTTCGGCAGGCGACAGAGCCGAGAGTATCATGCGGGCGGTGTTTCCGCCGATGCCCGACACTGAGATGAGCAGTAGGAAAAGTTCGCGCTCCTGTTTGTTGGCAAAGCCGTAAAGCTGGTAGGCGTCTTCGCGGATGGCTTCGTAGACGTAGAGCTTGCAGGACTTCTTGCCCTGAATGGCCGAATAAGTGTTGAGTGAGATACTGGCCAGGTAGCCCACACCATTGCAGTCGATGATGGCGGCTGCCGGAGTGAGTTCGGCCAGTTCGCCTCGGATGTATTCTATCATATCAAAAAGTTTCGTTGTAGCTGTTCCAGAACAGTGTTTTGTGGTCTGCTCGAACAAATGCTTTACTTGTCTTGTTTTATGTCTGGTGCAAATGTACAAAATATCTCTTGGCTATAAAATAGTCTTAATAAAGAAAAAAGGAAATGGAAGAATGAACTGTTTTATGTTCAAGTTTAAAGAATAATGACTACTTTTGTACCCGCAAAACAGAAAACTGATAATTAAATTCGATAAAAGTATGAAAAAAGTAAGAGCTGCCATCGTTGGTTATGGCAATATCGGGCACTATGTGCTTCAAGCTTTGCAGGCTGCGCCTGATTTTGAAATTGCCGGTGTAGTACGTCGTGCAGGTGCCGAGAACCGTCCGGCCGAACTGAATGACTATCCTGTGGTAAAAGATATCAAGGAACTGGAAAGTGTGGATGTAGCCATCCTCTGTACGCCGACCCGCAGCGTGGAGAAGTATGCCAAGGAGATTCTGGCACTGGGCATCCATACAGTGGACAGCTTCGATATCCATACGGATATTGCCGACCTGCGCCGTACGCTGGATGCCGAGGCCAAGGCTCACAACACTGTTTCTATCATTTCGGCCGGTTGGGATCCGGGAAGTGACTCTGTAGTGCGTACACTGCTGGAGGCTATCGCCCCGAAGGGCATCACGTACACCAATTTCGGTCCGGGCATGAGTATGGGACACACGGTAGCCGTGAAAGCCATCGAAGGTGTGAAGGCTGCTTTGTCTATGACGATTCCTACCGGTACGGGCATTCATCGTCGTATGGTGTACATCGAACTGAACGAGGGTTATGACTTCGACAAGGTGGCTGCTGCCATCAAGGCCGATCCTTACTTCGTGAACGACGAAACACACGTGAAGCTGGTGCCCAGTGTGGATGCACTGCTTGATATGGGACACGGTGTGAATCTGACTCGCAAGGGTGTTTCAGGCAAGACGCAGAACCAGTTGTTTGAGTTCAACATGCACATTAACAATCCGGCCCTGACAGCTCAGGTATTGGTTTGTGTGGCACGTGCGGCCATGCGTCAGCAGCCGGGCTGTTATACAATGATCGAAATTCCCGTTATCGACCTGTTGCCGGGCGAGCGCGAGGAATGGATCTCTCATTTGGTATAATCCCTGACCTATATATAATAAACGGCGAGGGCGCGTCCTGTTGGATGCGCCCTCGTTTTATTTTCATCTTACTTCGCCGGTTTTAACAGCAATGTATGGTTGTTGGTATCGCGCCATTCAGCCATCAGGGCGTAGAAGTCACGGTAGACTTCAGGTGTGAGCAACTGTTGCGTGATGCTGAGGCTGCGGGTGACGGTTATTCCATCTGTACTGGGGTGGTAAGTGAACGATACTTTGCCACACTTGTTGGCCACTACCTTGTCGGCCTTCGGACTCCAAGTAGTACCTTCGGGCAGTTTGATCAGCGTTTCGCTGGTCACGTCCACGGTCTGCGGAAGCAGGATGTTCTCGCGGATGGTGGTATTGGCTGCATAGGCATAGAGCGGAAGAGTAACCGATATCGGCTTCAAGTTGACAACTTGCCATCCTTCGGGCAGTGTTTGCGAGTTGTCGGCTTTAATTTCCAATACGGCTTTCTGAGTGTCTTGAACTTCGGGTGCTTTCAATTCCAAAGGTTGTGCCTGCAGGTCGGTCACTGTCATGTAGTTTTGTAACCAGGCTTCGTCAGTTCCTTGCACTGCTACGCCTTTTGGAGTGACATCCGATTTTGCCACAACCGATACGATGCTTCCCAAACCGAGGTTGTCCACTTCCGCCGGGTGAAGGGCACAGATGGCTACTTCGGCTTTTAGACCGGCAGCCTGTTGCAGGGCGACATCCAGGTTGACCAGTTCGGCCTGTGTACCGTAGGCACTACGGATGACTTCTGAGGCCGGACGCAGGCGGTAGCCCGCTTCTCCGAGCGACACTTTGCATTGGGCGGAGCGGTAGAGGCCGTCCATGTAGGTGGCGATGGCGCTGCGCAGGTCGCTGCTGTCTTTTTGGGCGGTTTGCTTCAGTTCGGTCAGCTTGGCTTCGATGACGGTGCGGTCGCCGGGGACGAACTGCCGGGCGAGCGACTTCAGTGCGTCGGCATAGCTGGCCCAGGTAGAGGCCACAATGACGGGCATCATGCCGGAGGCTGCTTGCTGCACCAGGCCCAGACTGCTGCGCAATGAGGGATAGGAATAGGGGCGCGGTTCCACGTTCTTCAACTTCCAGGTGATGGATTTCATGCCGTCCTTGTTCGTTTCAGCCGGACGGGCGGAAGCATTCAGCAGTTCGTAGTGCAGCGTTTTCCCTTCAGGTACTTCGATGCGGAAAGTGAACTCGTCGATGGGCGACAATTCTTTGATCGGACAACAGATGTCCAGTTCGGGCAGGTAGCCGGCACGACTCTTGATGGAGTAGTCCAGGCAGATGGTGGCGCCCAGTTCCAGGCCGGTATGTACTACGACCATTTCCTTCAGCCCGTTATAGGCAGGGGCATTGGCGGCTGCGGAGGGCAACACTTCGACAAAGGCGTTGTCGGGAGTACGGACGATGGTACCGTCCTTCTGCCGCGTATAAGAATCGTGTATTTCGAGCTGCTGGTATTGCGGATTGTAGACGATGAACGTTTCGCCATAGAGGCTGTTCATGGCGGCGTGGGTGTAGAGGGTCAGTTCTTTCTGCACGCGGAGTTCCTGACTGCCGTCGGCATGCAGGGTGTAGGTCTTCGACAGCTTGCCGAAACGTGCCTCGGGTGTGGCCTGTGCGGTGAGGGCCATGGACAGGAGCAGGGCAAGCACACCTATGTATAGATGGATTGTTTTCATTTTTCTTTAATTCAGTTTTGAGTGTTCGACGAATCGGTTCATTTCTTTACGACGAGGTACTGGCCGTAGCTCTTGGCGGTGTTGACGGCCTGGCGGAAGCTGTCCCAGTCGGTTGCCTCATAGACGCGCTTCTTCAGGGCGAGGCGGGTCTTCACCGTCAGTCGGTTGCCCTCCTGGGCAATGGAACCTTCGAAGTCGGCTGCCTGTCCGCTGAGGCTATCCTGACGTGGTTCTCCTGCCAGTTGGTAGCCCGAGGGCAGACGGAGCGTTTCGTCCAGTTCCACCAGACGTGAACAGCCGTCTTTGAAGCCGTATTGGCGTGTCTCCAGACTGGTGTCGATGCGCAGGTAGGACATCACTTGCGTATAGAGGTTGTTCAGCACAAAAGGCTTGAAGACCATCTCGCCGCCGTCGCCCGCCAGGGCATAGTCGGGTATCTCGTAGCGGAAGGTGATGCGGATGGGTGCCTTCTGATAGTCCTTCGGGTTGCGTCCGTAGTCCACGCTGAGGAGGCATGCCTTGGGCGATACGTTCAGCAGCTGGCGTTCCATCGTGTTCTGCCACTCGCTCTGGAAGCCGGTGGTGAAGATGCGGCGGATGTTGCTGTCGCT
>ULRH01036869.1_pt1 | contig 33792 bp, 40 predicted proteins | sample 1955271 | NCBI WGS metagenome assembly ULRH01 (sample SAMEA4835677, study PRJEB28245) | human gut metagenome | biome: gut microbiome; material: fecal sample | place: Denmark | collected 2008 | reverse complement strand
TAATTTCAAAGAACTACTATGATTTTTTAGTGGACACTAATGACGTGATTTATTACAAGAAGAATGACTGCTCTGTAGTGTTTCCGGAAAATGCTTCGTCGAATTGTGCCACATGAGGAAATGTTTTTTATGTTTTCCATTCGAGAACCGTATGTTTTCCATCCGTGAAACGTACGTTTCTCAAGGCGGAAACATACGTTTTCCGTGTGGGAAACATAGAAATTTCAAGCCCAAATGGGTATTTATGCTTAGGCGTTTTTGAGTCTACATAAAAGGAGGAAATAGAAATAGAGGCCATCTCAATTCATTTTGAGACAGCCTCTTTATTTTTATCCGTAGTGATCTTTAGGACAAACTCATTTGAGCCAGCAAACAAAGCCATTACATTTCTTCCACATTACTTTTGCATTAAGTTATAAATAACATTATTTGATATGGAAACAATTGATACAATGAAAGGTAAAAGGGTTGCATTGGTAACAGGTGCAGCAATGGGAATAGGGCTTGCTTGCGCTGAAGCATTTGCCAAAGCCGGCTATATGACAGTTTTGGTAGATATTAAAGAGCCGTCAGAGCAGGCAAGAAAATTAGTTGAAGAAGGTTTTTGGGCAGTGGCATACCGTTGTGATGTGTCTGATACACTCGCGGTAAAAGAAATGATTGAGTGGGTTGTTGGGAAATATGGCAGATTGGATGCAGCACATAACAATGCCGGGATTCAAACACCTCAGCGTCCAATGGCTGAAATTACCGATGAGGAGTTTGACCGGACTGTGGCAGTGGACTTGAAAGGAGTATGGAACTGCATGCGTTATGAAATCATCCAAATGCTGAAACAAGGTAGAGGAGCGATTGTGAACACATCTTCACAAGGCGGTGTTACAGGTTTCCCCGGACAAGCTGCTTATATCGCTTGCAAACATGCAATTATCGGGTTGACCCGTACAGCGGCCATTGACTATGCAGCAAAAGGCATCCGTATCAATGCCGTATGTCCGGGCGTTATACGAACACCTATGGCTGAAGACTTAATACGTCGTAATCCGGAATTAGAAACGGAACTTGTACGTGACATCCCAGCCGGAAGATTAGGAAAACCGGAAGAAATAGCCAATGCTGTACTTTGGTTGTGTAGCCCGCAAGCAAGCTTTGTGGACGGACATGCGTTATTGGTAGATGGCGCTTTTTCAATACATTAACTCATATAATTACAGATATGGAACATAAAGAAGGAATCAGCCGCCGTGCTTTTTTGAAGACAGCCGCAGCCGTAGGTGCAGCATTGACCATACAGCCGACAATGAACAAAGTACAGGCTGCAAATGCCGCAATAAATGGAGATGATAATCGGAATATGCAAAAAGGTAACAGCCTTCCGCATCGTACATTGGGTAGCGGAAAGGCTGCATTTGAAGTGTCAGCTCTCGGATTCGGGGTTATGGGTATGACTTACAACCGCAGCCAGCACCCTGACAAGAAAGCGTGTGTCCGCCTTCTGCACAAAGCTGTAGAACGTGGAGTGACTCTTTTTGACACAGCTATCATCTATGGTCCGATAACCAATGAAGAACTTGCCGGAGAAGCTCTTTCCGAATTCAAAGGAAAAATCAACGTGACAACGAAATTTGGACATGAAGTGATAGACGGAAAGGCAACAGGCAGACAAGACAGCCGTCCAGCTATTATACGCCGTTATTGTGAGGATTCTTTAAGACGTCTTCGATTGGATTCACTACCCATGTTTTACCAGCACCGTTATGACCGCAATACCCCGATAGAGGAGGTTGCATCTACCATTGCCGACCTGATGAAAGAAGGTAAGGTGCAGCATTGGGGAGTGTGCGAACTGAGTGCGGAATCCATACGCAAGGCTCATGCTGTTTGTCCGTTGACAGCCGTTCAAAGTGAATACCATCTGATGCATCGTCTTGTAGAAGAAAACGGTGTACTTGATACATGTCGTGAATTGGGTATTGGTTTTGTCCCTTACAGTCCGATTAACCGAGGTTTTCTCGGTGGAGACTTGAATGAATACACCCAATTTGATCCGAACAATGACAACCGTAACACGCTTCCCCGTTTTACACCGGAAGCCATGCGTGCTAACTACCGTATTGTGAATGCACTGCAACGTTTCGGGCGGGAACGTGGCATGACATCGGCACAACTTGCACTCGGCTGGCTGTTGCAGAAAGCTCCGTGGATTGTTCCTATTCCGGGTACGACCAAATTGTCACACTTGGAAGAAAACCTGCGTACACTCGACTTCAGTCTCACACCGGAAGAATGGCAGGAGCTGGAAAATATGGTGTCAGCTATCCCTGTCATGGGAGACCGCTACAATGCCGAGCAGCAGAAACAGGTTGGAGGTTGATTTTATTTTGCTTTACATATTAAAATCGAATGATATGAAACCATATAATATTAGCCACATGATAATGTCAATCGACAATCGTAAAGAACTATGTCATGAAAATTAATGTTGTGTCAATTTTTATTGTTTTGCTGGCATTGACTTCGTGCGTCAACAATTCTACATCAAAAAGAAATAAAAATATGGATACATTGAATCTTACACAAGAATGGGACAAAACATTTCCAAAGGCGCCCCTGTGCGGCAGCTTCCACCTGTGATACCTGTTCAGGCTGAGCCTGCGTTGTCTGTTCCTGCTTCTTTGCCATTGTTGTTTCCTCCTCTTTTGTTTGACTGTTTTTCTGATTGTTTACCTTCGGTATGATTTCATAGCGTTTCAGAAACTCCTTTACCGCGTCTGTCTTCTTGCCTTCGGCCAGGTCCTTGAGGGCCTGTTTGTTCTGCCTGTAATCGTTGAAGGTCATGCGGATAAGCCTGAAATGCGTAGGTTCTTTCAGCTGGCTCCAGAAATTCTTGATGAAGTTTTCGAGGATACTCGAATTCTTGTCGAATTTTAGGAATGAGTTCTCGTTCTTCTCTTCCGGTGTAACCGTCTGATAATTGCTTTTCTCGTCTGCCTTGCTGACCACTCCCAAACCTTCTTTTGGGTCATTCTTGTTATGTACCAGCAGAAGCTCGTCAATTTGTTCTACATAAGGTTTTTCCGGTTTCTTTGTCCGGCCTTGCCTTTTTTCCTTGTCAGGACTGTTTTCTTGTGCCATAATCTTTTGTTTTGAGTGACTACTTGATTTGTTTCACAGTCCAAATGTAAGACGATAAATTGAGTAAATGTCTGATTTACAAACGTATGACATTAGATGTCATCAGGTGTCATCAAATGTCATACGAAGGATAGGAAAGAACGGGAACAGAGGAAAAAAGAAAGAAAAGAAAAAAGAATTGGATGTAGGAGTAAAAGCATAGCGAAGCCACCTGACTATGCAGATCGGAGGGAGCTGAAATCCCTGTCTTATTTCGGGATTTGATAAACAGGCTATATTTTGTTATTTGGGAAAGTGGATTTTCACAGTATTAATGAGGTCATATATGGAATATAAGGATAGTCGCCTTTGATTCACGGCTATGCGTCACGTCGGTCGCAGTTAATCCCTGTAATCTTTCCTTTAATTCTAATCCGTTTGCCGCCGTATTCTTTTTCAGGAGAATTTTCATAGCGTAAGCCATAAAGAAAATTCTCCTGAAAAAAAGAATAAATGCGGCTGGCAAATTAGGATTGGGATTTATCTTTGATGGAAGGGATAGCTGATTATTATTTGAATTTGTAGTATAATTGGAATCTAAAATATTACAAATATTTCCATAACATATGGATAAAAATCATGCTCCTTGAGCTCTGAATTCATTCGGGGTGATTCCCACTATCCGTTTGAACATACGGCTCATGTGTTGCGGATATTGGAATCCGAGACTGTAAGCTATCTCGCTCATAGGTTTGGATGTAGATAGCAGTAACTCTTTAGCGCGGCCTATCAGTTTGTCCTGAATATATTCCGTGACGGTCTTTCCGGTCTGTTTGCTGATCATGTCACCGAAATAATTGGGCGAAAGAAAGACCTTGTCTGCAAAGTATTTCACGCTTGGCAGACCGTTCTCTTGTGGAGCTTTGCTATCAAAATATTCATCAAGCAGCCGTTCAAAACGGACAACCACATCCTTATTGGATACCTCACGAGTAGTAAATTGACGTTCATAGAAGCGCATACAATAATCGAGTAATAATCCGATATTGGCAGTTATCAACCTTCGGCTGTGTTTGTCAATATTATGTTCCAGTTCGGCCTCAATCTTACGAAAACAATCCATTATGGTCTCACGTTCTGTTTCAGACAAATGAAGGGCTTCACTTGTCTCGTATGAGAAGAAAGAATACTTTTTTATCTCTTGCCCCAACATTGTTCCACGAATAAAATCAGGATGGAACAATACGCCGTGCGCCGTTGGCCTGGTACCTTTCAACATTTCTATCGTGGCAACCTGTCCCGGGGCGAAACAGACAATGGTTCCTTCTTTGTAATCGTAAGGTTGACGGCCATAGGTAATATCTCCGCATTTTGTATCTTTCAGGAACAGGGCATATACTCCATAATTGATTTTAAAATGTTCCGGCCATACGGTTGCTTTTGACAAATCGACGACTGCAACCATAGGATGCAATGTTTCCAACCCGAATACCTTGTTGTACTTATCGACGCTATCCAGTTTAATTAATTCTTCCATATCGCAAGGTATTATCGTTGTTGCAAATATAATGTTTCAATTTGGAATATATACTTTCTCTATTACAGTATCCATGATTAGGGTATAAATATCGGGAAATTGTATACAACCCTCCTATGTGAATCAGGCTAATTTTGCATAAGTCATTAAAATACAGTTTTATGGATACAGAAAAGGATATGTCTCGTAGGGCCTTTTTGAAGGATTCGATACTGACTGGAGGGTCATTAATGTTATCTGGAATTCTCCCCTTAAAAGCCGGTAATTATATAATGCAGGAACGCAAGACGGATTACAAACTAAATGAATCCGACAGTATACTGAAAGGAATATGTGATATTCATATTCATGCTGCTCCGGACAGTCGAATGCGGTCGGTTGACGAATGGCATTTCGCCCAAGAAGCCCAAGAAGCCGGATACCGGGCAATTATGTATAAATCCAACGATTTCAGTTGCCATGACCGAGCTTATCTGATACGTCAGGGAATTTCGGACATTGAAGTGTTTGGAAGTTTATGCATGAACCGTGTTCACGGCAATCGTGTAAATGCGTATGCTGCCGAAAAAGCTGTCGCTACTTCTGGAGGCCTGTGTCGTTGCATTTGGATGCCAACACTGGATGCGGAATATCATTATCGATGTGAAGGAAGAAAAGAAAAAGGCATTCCTGTTCTGGACCGTTCAGGACAAGTCCTACCTGAAGTTATACGGGTCATGGAAATATGTGCCGAGGCAGATATTATTTTTGCCACCGGTCACTGTTCGCCGCAGGAAAGTATCATTCTGGCACGAAAAGCGTCAGAGATTGGTGTGAAACGATTCGTAGTAACACATGCCAATTCCCATTTCTGGATGATGACTTCCGATCAGATACGTCAGTGTGTTGATTTGGGAGCATACATCGAATATTGCTATCTGCCATGCCTATGGGGAGAAAATAGCGGAATGCCTCAATATGAACGTCAGTCTACCGGGACATTCGCAGATCTTGTTCGTGTATCTTCTGATAGAGGTTTTATTTCTACAGATTTAGGCCAGTCAGTTATGCCTCACCCAATAGCAGGAATGAAACAATGTATTAAAGATTTGGATAAAGCCGGTTTTACAACAACGGAAATCAATAGGTTGGTACGGGATAATCCCGCTATGTTAATCGGTTTGAATGATTAAAATGAATATATTATGGATAGAAGAGATTTTTTCAAGCGGACAGGAATGACACTGGCTGCCGGTGCCCTGTTAGGACCAAGAGTATTGGCTGATGAGGCAGAAAAGAGAGTTGTCCAAGAAGAATTGTCAGGCAAAATTTTGAATTATAATCCAAGGATGCAGTATCGTCCAATGGGACGTACCGGAGTTGATGTTTCCGCATTGGGGTTTGGTATGCTCCGATTGCCGATGCTAGCAAATGGAAGTGTGGATTTTGACCAGAGTGTGGCCATGGTACGTCGGGCAATTGAAGGTGGTGTAAACTATATTGATACTGGGCGTGTCTACCTGAACGGACAGAGTGAACAGGCTGTCGGGAAGGCGCTCGCGGGAGGATGGCGTGACCGTGTCTATGTCACCTCCAAATCTCCGTGGTGGGCCATGGAACGGCCGGAGGATTTTGAGAAGTTTTTTGATGAGTCGCGCCGTGCCATCGGAACGGATGTCATTGACTTCTACCACATCCACATGATCATGCATCGAGGCTGGAACGAGAAGGTGGTTCCTTATAAACTGATTGAGAAAATGGAGAAACTAAAGGCCGACGGAAAAATCCGTTTCATGGGATTCTCGTTCCATGATCGCCTCCAGCTTTTTAAAAAGGTGGTCGAGGCATCATCAGCTTGGGATTTCTGCCTGATTCAACATAACTATCTCGATTATGAATACGAAGCTGGCGTATTAGGTCCGAAGTACGCGGCAGCGAACGGTATGGGTGTTGCCGTAATGAAGCCTGTACGTACTGGATTTTTGGCCAATCTTCCCCAGTCAATGCGTGATGCACTTCGTTCTACCGGAGTAGAAAAGCCGGATGTGGAATGGGCTCTCGACTACCTGTGGGATATTCCAGAAGTGAGTGTAGCGGTCAGCGGGATGAATTCCATGGCCGATGTGGAGGCCAACTTGAAATATGCTTCCAAAGCACGGCCCAACATGTTGACACCCGATGAACGGGAGGCTTTGGGTGCGACCATCTGTGCATTTCGAGAGACCCCGGGACATATCGATTGCACGGGATGTTATCAGTGCATCCCTTGTCCACACAATGTAGCTATCGGCTACATCTTTGCATATGTTTACAACAATTATCTTGTACACAAAAATATGAATCGGGCTTTGGCTGATTATACAATTTCCATGTCCCCAATCCAGCGAGGAGCACCGGCTTCGGCCTGTGTCAACTGTGGGGCCTGTCTGGAGAAATGTCCGCAAGGGTTGGATATTCCCAACCTGCTGGCTCGTGTTAAAGAAACTATGGGAAAATAATCACAAATAACATTCCTGCTGGAATTTACATTGTGCAGTTGGTTACAAACAATGCTTCTAAAACATACAAGTTCCATGCTGCTGACTGATGATAATTCACATGGTTATTTATTGATATTGAAACGAAGACTCTTTATCATATTGATGAGGGTCTTCGTTTTATTTTATGAATTGTCCGTTATCTGTAATTCAGGTATATATGTCAAAGAATTGTCTACCATTCAATTTTTCTCATACATTTAACTTTGTTGCAGTTAAAAAAAATTCCAATGAATATTTATAAGAAGCGATATGTATATGAAGAGTAAACTTGTTTTAGCTATTATTTTATGCATTCAGATTCAGATAGCCTGGGCACAGGCGAGAATTCGTTATGATAATAAAGGTCAGGCTACTCCCTCTACTGTACAATCATTTGGGGAAGAAGCATTCAATTTCCAAAATGAAACAGTCATCCGCTAGTTGGGTAATGCGGGATTTTTATTAATAGTCGCGGAACTTGTATTATGATTGATTCCATGTTGAAAGGGTTTGATATGCCTGTTTTATTTCAAGCACCAATTATTCCGGAGCAAGTTCCACATCTGGATGCGGTACTCATTACTCATTGTGATAACGACCATTACAGCATACCTTCATGTACAGGACTATCAAGTGCTTGTTTTCAATATCATAGTACACATTATGTCAATACTTTGATGCGACAACAAGGTTTGCCATCTTTTGGACATGGTATCGGTGATGAATTCCGTATAGGTCCTGTAAGTGTAAAGCTGACTCCGGCTTATCATCTATGGCAAAATGAGATGGAAGAATTTCGAAAGTTAAGGGAATATAAGATGGAAGATTATTGTGGTTTCCTTATCAATACTCCCGATGGGTTAATATGGGCTCCGGGTGATTCCCGGTTTTTACCAGAGTTCCTTGAGTTGCCTTCTCCTGACGTCATTTTCTTTGATTTTTCTGATGATTCCTGGCATATAGGATTGGAAGGAGCCATAAAGATTGCTAATATTTATCCTGATGCGAATTTGATTCTTTCCCATTGGGGAACTGTAGATTCGCCTGATATGAAACCATTTAATGCTGATCCACGTAGTCTTGAAGGTAAAATTATCAATCCTGAACGTATTCATATTCTAAATCCCGGGGAACCATTTATCCTGAAAAAGGGTTATAAAGAGTCTTATACAGAAAAGGATACGGGTAATATGCTCTTTAAATGTGGAGAACAAGTTATGTCAGAATATTATACCGGGAAAGTCTATATTTCAGATGTAGCCCATCAGACAAAGTTTGATATAAACCATCTGGTTTTGTTGATATTGGACGGTGAAGGTTACTATCAGGAAGAAGGACAGGAAGTTATTCGGATAAAGAAGGGAGATGTTATAAGAACTCCGGCTAACGTAAAACATTGGCACGGATCAACTTCAGAAAGCAGGCTAGTCCATTTATCAATAACGGAAAGGACGAATAAGGGGCATATTGAGTGGATAAAATAAAAGTGATTGCATGATACCAGGTATATAAGGTATAATCTCCATTTTATCCAATGTTCGGGTAGAAATATCGGTAAATTATATACCGGCTACAGTCCTATATTCAGATAATTTTGCAGTAGAAAAAGAACTAAAAACAATGAATTATAATTCATATGAAAGTAAAGATAATCATAGCGCTTGTTGCGCTGGCAATTAATGGAACAACAATTATGGCACAGGAAAAAATCAAGCAGACGGCTGGCCGCGACCAGCTTGGGGAGTTTGCCCCGAAATTTGCGGAACTGAACGACGATGTACTTTTCGGAGAAGTGTGGAACCGTACGGACAAGCTTGGACTGCGCGACCGAAGTCTGGTGACCATCACTTCGCTCATCAGTCAGGGAATCACCGATTCATCGCTGACCTATCATCTCCAGTCAGCAAAAAACAATGGAATCACACGCATTGAAATTGCCGAGATTCTTACTCACATTGGCTTTTATGCAGGATGGCCCAAGGCATGGGCGGCTTTCCGTCTGGCCAAGGATGTGTGGGCGGATGATGCGGCTGCGGCAGATGCCAAGTCCGCTTTCCAACGCGAGATGATTTTCCCCATTGGCGAACCAAATACGGCCTACGCCCAGTATTTTATCGGCAACAGCTATCTGGCCCCCATTTCGCGTGAGCAGGTAAACATATCCAATGTGACTTTTGAACCCAGATGCCGCAACAACTGGCATATACATCGGGCTAAGAGTGGCGGTGGTCAGATGCTTATCGGGATAGCTGGCCGCGGTTGGTATCAGGAAGAGGGGAAACCTGCCGTTGAGATTCTTCCGGGAACAGTCATTCATATTCCAGCAAACGTAAAGCATTGGCACGGTGCGGCGGCTGACGGCTGGTTTGCTCATCTGGCCTTCGAGGTTCCAGGTGATGAGACTTCGAACGAATGGCTGGAGCCTGTTACAGACGAAGAATACAATAAACTGAAATAATAATATCTGAAAAAGACTAATCATGGAAACGAATCTGAATTATGACATGTATGTTCCCACCCGTGTCTTGTTTGGCGCAGGTATGCTGAATAAACTGGGAGAACAGCCTATGCCGGGTAAAAAGGCACTCATTATCATTTCTAATGGCAAATCGACCCGCGCTAACGGATACCTTGAACGTACCGAACAGCAGTTACGGTTGGCCGGTATTGAATCCGTTCTCTTTGATGGCGTATCCCCCAATCCTACCGTAGCCAATGTAGAGGCGGGAGCTGAAGCAGCGCGTGCTGCTGGCTGTGATTTTCTGGTGGCACTGGGTGGCGGCAGCGTTATGGATTGCGCCAAGGCCATCGCTGTCATGGCAACAAACGATGGCGTTTTGTGGGACTATGTGGCTGTTGGTTCCGGCAAGGGACTACCTATTCCGAATACGCCACTGCCTATTGTCGCCATTACGACAACGGCCGGTACGGGTTCAGAAACCGACAGTGCCGGAGTTATCACTAAAGAAGATACTTACGAAAAAGCCTTCATTGGTGCTCCCAGCCTTTATCCTTGTCTAGCAGTTGTCGATCCGGAACTGATGCTGAGCGTCCCGGCCGGTTTCACTGCTTTTCAGGGTTTCGACGCATTATTCCACAGCATTGAAGGTTACATCGCCAACGGAGCCAACCTGATGAGTGATATGTATGCTTTGACTGCCATAGAAAATTTGGCGAAATACCTGCCACGAGCCGTACAGGATGGTAACGACCTGGAAGCCCGCACCCATGTGGCTTTCGGCAATACACTGTCAGGAGTAGTCATGTGCCTTACGCTGATTACCAGCGAGCATGGAATGGAACATGCCCTCTCGGCCTACCATCCCAACCTCCCGCATGGTGCCGGTCTGATAATGATCAGTCGCGCCTACTTCTCCTATTTTGTTCGCAACCATGCCTGTGACGAGCGTTTCATCCGTATGGCTCAGGCTATGGGTATGCCTGAAGCCGACAAACCGGAAGATTTCATTACTGCACTTACCCGCTTACAAGAGGCGTGCGGTGTGGCCGACCTGAAGATGTCCGATTATGGTATATACTTTAATGAGGCTGAAAAGTTCATGCGCAATGCACGTGAAGTCATGGGAGTGATGTTTACCAGCGACCGCATACAGATGACCGATGCCGATATCGTCAGCATCTATGAAGAGTCTTGGCGATAGAAGACATCAATTCTGATAAATAGAAATTGTTATCGGCCCCCACTATTACATGGGGGCTGATTTATTTCAGTTATGATTGAATCCGTAACAGGGGTATATTGTCCGAGGATTTGTATACCATCCTGTATACGGTCCTTCTTTATCTTTGAATCAAGCAATTAATAAAAAAACATGATTAGAAAGGGAAACATAATGAAAAATATATTCCTGATTCCGCTGATGTTTTTGACATGAGCGTGCCTGGGGATGTACCAGTCAGGTTTGAAAGAACGGAATGATAACATATAATACTTGAATATGGAATATAAAATATTGAATAACGGAGTACGGATGCCTCTTCTCGGATTTGGTGTATTTCAGATTCCGGATGCGGAAGAATGTGAACAGGCTGTTTTTGAAGCATTGCAGGCCGGATACCGTATGATTGATACGGCGTCCGTGTATGGCAACGAAGAGGCAGTTGGCAAGGTAATAGTCCGAAGCGGATTGCCACGCGAGGAAGTGTTCGTTACGACCAAGGCATGGATATCCGAAATGGGGTACGAGCAGACTTTGTCGGCTTTCGAGCGGTCTCTTGTCCGTTTGGGATTGGACTATATTGATCTGTATCTCATTCACATGCCGTTCGGAGACTGTTACGGGGCATGGAGAGCCATGGAAGAGCTTTACAATTCCGGTCGTGTACGTGCCATTGGGGTCTGTAATTTTGAACCCGACCGCTTGTTGGACCTGTGCCATAATGTACGGATAGTACCGGCTGTCAATCAGATAGAAATGCATCCGTTTACCCAACAAACAGAAGCGATGAAAATCATGTCATCCCTGCATATACAGCCTGAGGCATGGGCTCCGTTTGCAGAAGGGAAAAATGGCTTGTTCACGGATAAGAGACTGGTTGGAATCGGGCAGAAATATGGAAAAACAGCCGCGCAGGTAGTCCTTCGTTGGCATTTGCAGCGAGGAGTAGTATCGATACCCAAATCCGTCAGGAAAGAACGTATAATCGAGGACTTTGCAGTCTTTGATTTCTCGTTGTCGCAGGAGGATATGGAACTGATAGCCCGAATGGATACCGGAGTCAGTACAATTCTTGACCTGCATGACCCTAAGGAAGTTGAACGGTTGTATGGCATATCATAAACAAGTCTTATAATTGATATGAAGAAGAATTTTTTAGTCTTATGGGTAATGTTGTTACTGGCAACACTGCCGGTACTGGGACAATCAGCCCGACATAATAATACAAAAACAGATAATAATATGGAAAACAATAAAATCAAAATGACTGTCGGAAACAGAATGTTTACCGTCACTTTGAATGGAAACTCATCATGTGAGGCACTTGTTAAGCGTTTGAAGCAAGGCAATCTACATGTCCGCATGGATGATTACAATGATATGGAAAAGGTCGGTCCGTTAGGACTTTCTCTTCCACGTAATGACAGACAGAATGATACAGGTCCCGGAGATATCATTCTCTATCAGGGTAATTATCTTGTGATTTACTATGACAACAATTCATGGAACTTTACCCATCTTGGAAAGGTAGACGGCGTTTCCAGTCGGAATGAAATGCTCGAACTTTTAGGAGGAAAAGGAGAAAAATCTGTAATACTGTCATTATAGTAATTATCAAATATGAATAATGGAATTATGGTGAGGACAATGGATTGCATATTGGCCGTCTGTATGCTGATGTTTGCAGCATGCAGTGAGGCACATACAGAAAATGGACCGGGACAGCCGCCTGTAATACCGACTGACCCGCCGTTAGAGCGAGGCGATTTCGTACAAATCAACGGAGGTTCCTTTACAATGGGGAGTCCTGAAGATGAGCGGTGGCGGGAAAATGATGAAGTGCAACACCAGATTACAGTTGGACCATATCTGATATCCAAATATGAGGTGTCGCAGACTGAATATCGTTCTGTCACCGGAGTAAATCCCAGTTACTTTCAAGGAGACAATCGTCCGGTAGAAATGGTTTCATGGTACGACGCCGTACGCTTTTGCAATGAGTTGAGCCAGTCCGAAGGGCTTGAACCGGCGTATTCCATTGACGGGACAGAGGTAACATGGAACCGTGAGGCCAATGGGTATCGCCTGCCTACGGAAGCTGAATGGGAATATGCCTGCCGGGCCGGGACTGATTCCCCATTCAGCACGGGACGCAACATTACCGTAGAGCAGTCCAACTGGTATAGCAGTTACCCATATATTGAGGGTGAAGGCGGAGGTACTTACCGAAGACAGACAGTGGATGTTGATGAGTTTGAGCCGAATCCATGGGGCTTGTATAACATGCACGGCAATGTCAGCGAATGGTGCTGGGATTATTACGGTGCTTATACCAATGCTGCTGGTCCCAATCCTTCAGGTCCTGAAACCGGCCGTAATAGAGTAGCGCGTGGCGGTGGCTGGTATGATTATGCCAAACATGTCCGCAGTGCCTACCGTTCGGCTGTGCCGGCTGATTATACGGACTACAAGCGCGGCTTCCGTCTTGCCCGAAATGTCGAATAATAAATCATACGAAAATGAAACAGTTTATATTGATTATGTCCGTTTTGCTTGGGTGGGCATTCCAATCGGAGAACATATACGCACAGACTGGCGGTAGGACATTGATAGTCTATTTCTCCGAAGGCGGAAATACACGCGGCATAGCGGAAGAAATCCAGTCCCAGATCGGAGCAGACCTGGTGGAGATTGAGATGGAAGAACCCTATTCCGACAGTTATAGTGTTTTGCTGGAGCAGGCAGAACAGGATCTTTTGGCCAACGCTCGTCCGGCTTTACGCACACGTATTGAGAACATGGAGGCGTATGACACGATACTGCTTGGTTATCCGAACTGGTATGCTATCCTGCCGATGCCTGTTTATACATTTCTCGAGTCATACGATTTCGGTGGCAAGCGGATCATCCCGTTTTGCAGCCACGGAAACGGGATGATGGGAGAAACCATTTCAAATATCTGCAAGACATGTCCGTATGCAGATGTTCGCGAAGCACTGTCTGTGACCTATAGCGGTGGACCTTCCCTTTCTGAGGAAATACACACATGGCTTGCCAAGCATAGACTTGTTGAATAAAACGAATTGGAGTTATTATAAATAAAAAGCATGACAGTTAGGACTATTACAGGGTGTAACCGACTTTTTTCGGCAAAAACTCCCAATCCACTGGTGAGCATGATTCACCTGTCCGATACGACCGAAATTTCGCAGGTTCTCCAGTTCGGGTTCTTTACCGTATGGCTGAGAGCGTGGAATACCCCATGTCAGCCTCTTTTCGGGCACAAGAAATGCGACTTCAGCGACGGAACACTGACCTTCCTGCAACCGGGAAGAACCGCTACACCGGAGATATGGAAGCCTGAGACCGGACAATCCGAAGGATGGCTGCTCTGCTTTCATGACTCGGTGTATAACCCGCTGAAAATAGGAAAATCTTCCCGGGAATATTCTTTTTTCAGATATGCTACACGGGAAAGCCTTCATCTGTCACAACGTGAGATGGCCGTGCTGGTGAGGGAGATGGATGAGATAGGTGAAGAGTTGCATTGGGGTGTAGATGAATACTGCTATACGATTCTTGCCGGGAGAATCCGGCTGCTGCTGGACTATGCGTCGCGTTTCTACCGGCGCCAATTTATTCTCCGACATAATGAGAATCAGGAAATGCTGGAACGGACAGACCGCGAATTGGAGATTTTTTTCCAGACCGGAAAGGCACAGTACGAACGATTCCCGTCATCGGAAGATTTCGCCAGATTGTTCGGTTGTTCGCCGGATTATTTCAACGACATGCTGAAGCATGAGACTGGGAAAGATACGGAAGATTATGTGAAATTCAAACAGATTGCCTGTGCCGAGTATCTGCTGAAAAGGGGGACGGAAAGCGTCGAGGAGGTGGCAGCCCGGCTTGGATTCCCCACTGACCGTGAGTTCTGTACCCTGTTCAAGAGACTGAAGGGAAAAACTCCCTCAGATTTCATTTCCGGGGCTGGCATTAAACACCTGAATTTATTGACATGAGACATGGATAAAAGAAAAAAGAGAAGAATGGCTTTTGTGATTATTTTGTCACTCCTTCTGCTGTGCTGTTTGGGCGTCTGTTGTTTCCTTGCGCAGCCGTCATTTGGTCGGAACCCTTCAGGAGATCGGCTGGAACGAATTCGCAGGTCCCCGAACTATCGGGACGGGATGTTCCGCAACCAAATGTCCACTCCAGTGATGACCAATAAGAAGAGCCGCTGGCAGGCATTGTGGGAGTTTGTTTTTGCTGACCGAAAAGGTCTCCGTCCTGAAACAGCCCTTCCCGTTGTACAGACTGATTGCCGCCAATTACCCGATACGGGGAATCTGATGGTCTGGTTTGGTCACTCGTCGTATCTGCTACAGGTGGACGGGAAACGGATTTTGGTCGATCCCGTATTTCATGCCGCAGCTCCTGTCTCGTTTGTCAACCGCCCGTTTGCCGGGACGGACATTTTCCATACGGAGGATATGCCGGACATAGACCTGCTGCTTATTACGCACGACCATTGGGACCATCTCGACTACCAGACTGTTACAGAATTACGTGAAAAGGTTGGTAGGGTCGTTTGTCCGCTCGGTGTTGGAGCACATTTTGAGTATTGGGGTTACCGTACGGAGCAGTTGGTAGAGTTGGATTGGGAAGAGCAGATCCTTTACGACAGTTTGATTATCCATTGTCTCCCGGCCCGTCATTTCTCGGGTCGCGGACTTACGTCAAACAAGACCTTGTGGGGCTCTTTTCTGATTGAATCACCTTCGCTGACACTGTATTTGGGCGGTGATGGCGGGTACGGGCCCCATTTCAAGCGAATCGGACGTCGATTCCCGAGGATTGACTGGGCGATTCTTGAAAACGGCCAGTACAACGAGGATTGGAGGTTTATCCACACCATGCCGGAACAACTTGGACAAGTGGTATCGGACCTGAATGCCCGCCATGTAGTTACGGTGCATCACTCCAAGTATGCGCTTTCGCGGCATTTGTGGGATGCCCCCCTGAAAACGGCCCGACGGCTCAAGGAAGAAGTAGAGGCATGTGTTTGCATGCCGGTTATCGGAGAAATATTATCACTTGATATCAACCAACCATAAAATATGTAATCATATGAATATTATTAGAGATACTGAATTTGGGGGCGAACGCCCTTTGTTTGAGTCGCATGATTTGCGTTTGGAGAATGTAATTATCCGCGCCGGAGAATCGGCCATCAAGGAGTGTAGCAATATTGAAGCTTTTGAATGTAGGTTTGAAGGTAACTATCCATTCTGGCACGTTCATGGTTTCAAAATCGAGCGTTGCTATTTTGATGTAGGAGGACGTTCGGCATTATGGTATTCTGATCATCTGCGGATGAAAGATACTGTGATTGATGCCCCAAAAATGTTCCGTGAGATGAGTGAGATTGATATCGAAAATGTTACAATGAATGATGCAGATGAAGTGTTCTGGCGTTGTAACGGTATTCGTATCAAGAACCTTAAATTGCATGGAGGAACCTATCCCTTCATGTTCAGCAATAACATTTATGTGGATGGATTGGAGAGTGACAGCAAGTATGTTTTCCAATATGTGAAGAATGTGGAAATTCACAATGCCAAAATTACCACCAAGGATGCCTTCTGGGAGGTAGAGAATGTGACCATCTATGATTCAGAGCTTGATGGCGAATACCTTGGCTGGCATTCGAAAAACCTTCATCTGGTTAACTGTCACATCACAGGCGAACAGCCGCTCTGTTATGCTCATGATCTGGTGTTGGAAAACTGTACATTCGGACCGGACTGTGACCGGGCCTTTGAGTACAGCACATTGAATGCCGATATTCGTGGAGCCATCACGAATATCAAGAACCCCATGTCGGGACGTATCGTGGCAGATGAGTACGGTTCGATAACAATAGATGAGAATATCAAGGTTCCTGCCGACTGTGAGATTCGGCTTAGGGATGAGCGCACCTGTTTCACCGACTAATACAGACGGACTATGAAATATGACTTCGATAAGATTATCCCCCGACGGGGAACGAATTCCTATAAATGGGACTCTTTTCCTGTTGGTAAAGACGTGCTTCCCCTTTGGGTAGCGGACATGGATTTCCGTACGGCACCAGCCATCACCGATGCATTGGCCAAACGGGTGGCACACGGCATATTCGGATATGTCCATGTTCCCGATGAATACTATACTGCGGTTACCCGATGGTTTGAACGGCGTCATAACTGGTCCATCCGGAAAGAATGGATGATTTATACATCCGGCGTTGTCCCTGCCATTTCTGCTGTCATCAAGGCTTTGACAGAACCGGGGGATGGCGTGGTCGTGCAGACTCCCGTGTATAACTGTTTCTTTTCATCCATACGCAACAACGGTTGCTGCATTGTTGCCAATCCCTTGAGATACGTTGGCAACACCTATTATATTGATTTTGAAGATTTGGAGCGAAAGACCTCCGAGCCGGGTGTAAAGCTACTGCTGCTATGTAATCCCCATAATCCGGCAGGCCGCGTATGGAGCCGCGAAGAGTTGCACCGCATCGGGGAAATCTGCTTCAGGAACGGCGTGACGGTCATCGCGGACGAGATACATTGCGAGCTGGTCTTCCCGGGACACACCTACACTCCTTTTGCTTCGATTGGCGAAGAATTCCTGCAAAACTCCGTCACCTGTCTGTCGCCGAGCAAATCTTTCAATATTGCAGGATTGCAGATTGCAAATATCATTTCTTGTGATGAGAGGATACGAAGGAGAATAGACCGCGCCGTCAACATCAACGAGGTATGCGATGTCAACCCCTTCGGCATTGAGGCCACCATCGCCGCCTACAACGAAGGAGAGGAATGGCTTATACAGTTGCTGGACTATCTGAAAGCGAACTATGATTACCTGTGCGGATTCTTCCACACCCACTTTCCGCAAATACCCGTTACGAGGCTCGAAGGCACCTATCTGGTATGGACAGACTGCCGCGCTCTGGGGCTGTCGTCCGAAGTGTTGCAGACACGGTTGCTTGAAGAGACCGGACTGTGGCTTAACAGTGGAACGATGTACGGACCGGAAGGCGAAGGATTCCTGCGCTGGAATATTGCCTGCCCGCGTGCGGTATTGGAAGAGGCATTGGCCCGTTTCCAGAATTTCATCCAATGTCTGATTGCGGGAGGAACTTGACATGGGGCGTATTTCTCTTACCAAACGGAAACTGTCGGTTGTCCTCGCCTATTTTCTTATTTACTTTGTATGGGGGTCAACCTATTACTTCATCGGGGTAGCTCTGCGTGACATTCCGACTTTTTTACTGGGAGCCCTGCGTTTTTCCGTTGCGGGAATCCTGTTACTGGCAATATGTGCGTGTCGTGGGGAAAAAGTGTTGCATCCGCAGCTTATCCGGCGTTCAGCAGTGAGCGGTATTGTCCTGCTGTTTGTGGATATGGCCGTCATCATGTTGGCCCAACGCTATGTAAGCAGCAGTCTGGTGGCTATTGTCGCCTCGTCCACAGCAATCTGGATCATGCTGCTTGATGTCCCTTCATGGAAAAAGAATTTTCGGACTCCGACCACCGTCCTTGGCATGCTGGCCGGATTTATCGGCGTAGGGATGCTTTACATGGAACAGTTGAGTCTGGAAACCGGATCGGCCGTTCACAGTGAATACGGTATCCTGATTCTGATAGGTGGTTGTATTTCCTGGGCTTTAGGAACGCTGTATGCAAAATACCGCTCTTCAGGAGCCGAAGAGGTTAATGCTTTTGCCGGATCGGCATGGCAGATGCTCTCTGCCAGCGCATTGTTCTGGATATGTTCTCTGGCCATAGGAGAATGTTCCGAAATGGAAGTCCGTTCAGTCGGTAGTGAAGCGTGGCTATCCCTGCTTTATCTCATCCTATTCGGTTCCTTGCTGGCCTACTCGGCTTATGTATGGCTGTTGAAAGTCCGTCCGGCAACCGAGGTGGCTACCCATGCTTACGTGAATCCTGTTGTAGCCGTGATACTTGGCGTGTATATCGGTCACGAAAAGGTCTCAGCCCTGCAACTGGCAGGACTGGCTGTTATTATTTCCAGTGTTATACTGGTGGAGTGGAGAACAAGACAAAATACGGCCGATTATGAACAAAAGTGACCTTTCACCTGTCCGCTCATCGGAAAGGTATGTTATACTTGATGCCTTGCGCGGTTTTGCACTTTTGGGAATCGCCATGGCCAATTTCCCTGAATTCTCGCTCTATACCTTCATGTCGTCAGAAGACACAGCTACACTGCCGCTTTCAGGGGTTGACCAATGGGTGCGTTATTTGCTTTATTTCTTTGTGGATGGAAAGTTCTATACCATCTTTTCCCTCTTGTTTGGAATCGGATTCTCCATCATTTTTGAAAATGTCGCACGAAAAGGAGGGAATGCCCTTTTCTGTATTTTACAGGAGAATGATTGTGCTGGCACTTATTGGATTTGTGCATCTGATGTTTATCTGGAGCGGTGATATTCTGTTGCTATATGCCTTGTTAGGAATGCTGCTTCCACCGCTTCGGAAACTTTCCAATCGCAGCTTACTTACAGTTGCTTTTATATTGCTGCTTATTCCGGTGGTCGTGGATTTCTTGTGTGAAGTTACACAGCTCCGTCTTTCTGAACCGGCTGTCCGTATCAGCAGGTGTATTGTACAAAATTTGGCATTACGGACGAGAACTTTGCTTATTGGCTGCATGATGCCCGAAGTTATGGGGAAGTCTTTCAGTTTCTGATTCAAGGAGCATGGGTTCGTATGCAGGAATTTATTGACGGAAACCGCTATTTCAAGGTGCTGGGACTGTTCCTTCTTGGATTCTATATCGGCAGGCAACATCTTTACGCCCGTCTGGAGGAAAAAAGGTCTTGGCTGAAAAAAGTATTCAGAAGTGGTTTATCCGTAGGATTGCCTGTTTCGGTATTGTATGCATACAGCGCCATGAACGGTCATCCGTGGGGAATGACAGTTCACAGCATACTCTATTTGATGGGCGTGTATCCGCTGGCTTTTGCCTATGTGTCGGGTATCTGTCTGCTATTTCTCCGGCATTCCGATTCACCCGCGTTCCGGTGGTTTGCCGCTCCCGGAAGAATGGCACTGACCAACTACATCGGGCAGTCTGTGGCCGGAATGTTTGTTTTTTATGGAATCGGTCTTGGCTTGGGTTCAGAAATTAGCCTTTTTATTACTGAATTGATAGTAGTATTGTGCTACAGTCATTCAGCAGTTTATGGTTCGTTCTTTTCCGTTTTGGCCCATTGGAATGGATATGGAGAATGTTGACTTACGGACATTGGATAGGATGCAGAAAGTAAAATCGAGTGTAGGGGTATAAACATCGGTAAATTATCTACTACCTTCCATTCTTTTTCAGGGTATTTTTGCAATAGAATCAATAAGTTAAAAGCAAAAAGAAATTGATATGAAAAGGAATTTAGGTAGTGTGCTTGCCTTGTATCCGACTCCGGCCGTGGTTGTCGGTACATTTGTACAAGAGAAGGTCAACTGGGTGTTGGTAGCCCATGTGGGAATCATCGGTCATAACCGTATTCTGGTTTCACTGGCCAAACCGCATTTCACCAATCAGGGGATAAAAACCACAGGACGCCTGTCTGTAAATATCGTGGATGAATTGTTTCTTCCGACTGCTGATTATGTGGGTTGCGTCAGCGGTGCAAAGACAGACAAATCTGGAGTCTTTGCCTATCATCTGAGCGAGACTGGCGCTCCGATTATTGAAAACTCCCCGTTGGTAATGGACTGCGAGGTGTTGGATAATTACGAGACCGACACATTCGACAATTTTATTTGTAGCATTTCTGCTACATACGCCGAAGAGTCCGTGATTGATGAGAACGGTAAAATTGACTACCGTAAATTGAAACCGGTTCTTTTTGAAATGCCTACTTATTCTTATCTGCGTACGGGTGAAGTAATCGGCAAATGCATGTCTTTGGGAAAATCATTGAAAATAGAAAACAATAAAAATAAGGAGGAATAATTATGCCATCTATAACCATGGAATTAGTAAAAATGAGCAAAGAGAAAAAGGCTCAGCTCGTAAAAGAAGTTACTGAAGCAACCGCACGTGCCACAGGTATTGCACCTCAGGCCATTTTTGTCTTTATAAAAGAAAATGAACCGGAAAATGTAGGTGTAGGAGGCGTTTTATTACCAGATATGAAAAAGTAACTGAAAATGGAGTCGCTTAAAGTATTGCTGGTTAATGGCAGTCCGCATAAAGAAGGTTGTGTTTATACCGTGTTGTCTGAAATAGCAGGGACGCTGAAGGAAGAAGGCATACAGTCCGAAATCTTCTGGGTAGGCAATCAACCGGTGGCAGGATGTATCGGTTGCGGGGCATGTATTGGCAAAAGAAGTTGTTTCCGAAAAGATACGGTCAATGATTTCACTGCTTTGATCGACAAGTATGATGGGTTTATCTTTGGAACTCCCGTTCATTATGCAGGAGCCAGCGGTTCTATGACATCTTTTATGGACCGTGTATTTTTTATTGATGAATTCAATGGAGAACATTTTGCCGGCAAACCTGCGGCAGCCATTGCAACCTGCCGCCGTAGCGGTGGTACGGCAACTCTTGACCAGTTGAACAAATATATGACCGATTGTAACATGCCTGTTGTGTCTTCGCAGTATTGGAATGTGATACATGGGAATACTCCAGAGGAGATTCGGCAGGACACGGAAGGTTTGCAGACAATGCATGTCCTGGCAAGAAATATGGCATGGCTGCTGAAATGTATTCAGGCCGGACGGAAAGCCGGAATAACTTTTCCGGAACATGGGCCGCACACCATGACCAATTTTATACGTTAAACTTAAGAATGGATGAATTATGACAAATAAACCGTCAATTGTATTGGGAACCTGGTCGTGGGGTACAGGAGTAGCAGGTGGCGACCAGGTCTTTGGGAATCATCTCGGAGAAAAGGAATTGCGACCGGTCTTTGAGGAAGCCATGAAGAATGGCCTGAATCTGTGGGATTCGGCTGTAGTCTATGGCATGGGAGCGTCGGAAACCTTGCTTTCCACCTTCACCCGTGAGTATCCGCGTAATGAGGTGCTCGTTTCCACCAAGTTTACGCCCCAGATTGCCAATGAAAAGGCTGAAAATCCCGTAGCAGAGATGTTGGAAGGAAGCCTGAACCGTTTTGGTACCGATTATATCGATATCTACTGGATTCATAATCCGGCTGATGTAGAGCGCTGGACTCCTTATCTGGTGCCGTTGGTGAAAAAAGGGAAAATCCGCCGTGTGGGCGTTTCCAATCATAATCTGGCACAAATCAAGCGTGCGGAAGAAATCCTTTCCGCGGAAGGTGTACATGTATCTGCCGTGCAGAACCATTACAGTCTGCTTTACCGCTCGTCTGAAAAGGCAGGCATCTTGGATTACTGCCGTGAGCATGACATTGACTTTTGGGCCTACATGGTGTTGGAACAGGGAGTTTTAAGCGGAAAGTATGATACGGCTCACCCTTTGCCTCAGGGAAGCCAGCGTGGCGAAATCTACAATCCGATGTTGCCTCAGATAGAAGATTTAGTCAATGTGATGCGTTCTGTCGGTTCCAAACTGGGTGTGTCTCCGGCTTTGGTTGCTATAGCCTGGGCAATAGCCAAAGGTACGACTCCAATTATCGGGGTGACTAAAGTAGGGCAAATCCGGGATATAGTCCGTGCCCTTCAAGTAACTCTTTCATCGGAGGATATAAGAAAAATTGAGTTTACGGCAGAAAACACGGGTGTTGATACACGAGGCTCGTGGGAAATGCCGATGGTTTGATAATGGCTGTGCGATACTGTTTTCTGTTTCTCTGCATAATGATATTTCATGGAATATTACATGCTCAAAATGTCATAGATATACATTGTCACAATGTATTGCCTGAATTTCGAGCCCTGCTTGAACAGCATAATGCTGCCTTGGAAGAAACTTTCCCGTTGCCGGAGTGGAGTGAGGATGCCCATCTGAAATTCATGGATGAGGCCGGTATCAGTCAATCCGTACTTTCCATGCCTGCCCCGCAGCCTTGGTTTGGCGATGCGGAGGAGTGCCGTCGAGCAATAAGAAGCTATAACGGGTCTTGTGCCCGGTTGAAAGCTAAATATCCTGACAGATTCCTTTTTTGCGCCTCACTTCCCTTGCCGGATGTGGATGCGGCTCTCCGGGAAGCCGTCTATGCACTGGATACGCTTGGTGCGGACGGTATCAAGTTGGCGACGAACAGTCGCGGGCAATATGTCGGGGATGCCGAGCTCGATACACTCATGCAGATTCTGAATGAACGGAAGGCCGTAGTTATCCTGCATCCTCACAAACCCTCACCGGTGCATGAGGATATTATTGCCACTACACCGCTGGCTGTTTATGAATATCCGGCCGAGACGACACGAGCAGTCATCAACATGATCTCAAGAAATGTCCCGGCCCGTTATCCAGACGTGAAGTTTGTAGTTCCCCACTGTGGCTCTTTTCTGCCACTAGCCATCCCGCGTATGAAAGCTGTCCATCCGGCGATGGTATCAAAAGGATTCATGCAGGAAATCGACTGGGAAGCCAACCTCCGGAATCTTTATTACGACCTGGCAGGTGCTGCGACTCCTGAGGTGGTGCACACGTTGCTGACCATAACAACCCCCGACCATTTGCTTTACGGATCCGATTATCCGTATCAGCCCGATCGGGTATTGAAGGCCGGATTGGAACGGATGCGTGCATGGATGTCAGACGATCCGATACTCTCATCTCTATTGCTAGGAATTTTATATGGAAATTCAGTAGCTCTATTTGAAAAACCTTGGTAAAATATGGACAGACGAGATTTTTTGAAGTGCTCGGCTTCAGCTGCTGCAACAGTGTTACTATCCTCAGTAGCAGTCGCCGACGAATTGTTTACTAAAAATAGCTCCGGGTGTATGGACTGCCGGTTCCATAAGAAATACAACATACGGAGAAGAAGCCTATCAACTTGGCAAAAGTTTGTAACCATTAAAAACAATCAGTATGAAACAACTTATAATGGCTCTTGTATTGGGTTGCCTGATGATTCCTTCCATGATGCAGGCTCAGAATGATACCCGGACGGACGGGATCGCTCTCTGTAAAGAGAACTACACGGCTCTTTTCGGCGGTGAAGCCTTAACCGGAAAAGGAACAGATCCTGAGTTTATGTCTATCCTCCAAAAGTTTATCTTCGGAGAAGTGTTTGCTGTAGGCGAACTTAACTACAAAACCCGCGAACTGATTACCTGTACGGTTCTTACCACGATGCAGACCCTTCCGCAACTGAAATCCCATGCCGAGGCAGCCTTGAATGTAGGTGTAACGCCTGTTGAACTACGGGAAGCTGTCTATCAGTGCGCTCCGTTCATCGGCTTTCCGCGGACACTGAATGCCATCGGCATTATTAACGAGGTTTTCCGTGAAAAAGGCATTCCTTTGCCACTGGATGCCCAGGGTACTACCACAGAGGAGAATCGATATGAAAAAGGATTTGCTATCCAAAATCCACTTTACGGGAATGAGATTGCCGAACGGATGGCGGATGTCCCGGGCGGTATGGGGGCTGATGTGGCCCGTTTTCTGACCGAATATTGCTTCGGTGATATTTATACCCGCAACGGTTTGGATGTCCAAACCAGGGAATTACTCATCTATTGCATTCTGACGACGCTGGAGGCCGATTCGCAACTTCAATCCCACACATTGGGAAATATGAAGCTGGGAACAAGTAAGGAAACACTTGTGGCGGCTGTTATTCAGTGCTTACCATATATTGGTTTTCCACCGGCCATGAAAGCGTTGAATGCCATCAAGAATGCCGGTCGAGAGACGGTGGATCCAACCAAACAGCTTGTACGTCTTTCAAAAATAGAAGTTGATTCTTCACATCTGTCAGAGTATAATGCCTATCTGAAGGAGGAAATCGAGGCTTCCATGCGGCTTGAGCCTGGTGTGTTGACACTTTATGCCACAGCTGAGAAAGAGAATCCGAACAAGGTTACCATCTTGGAGATTTATGCTGATGAGGAGGCATATCGCAAACATATCCAGACACCGCATTTTCAAAAATACAAACAGGGAACGCTCGATATGGTCAAGTCGCTTGAACTGGTGGACTCTACACCTCTGATTCCCGGACTAAAAATTAAATGACATGAAAAAGAGAATATTAGGAAAAAGCGGACTGGAAGTGTCCGCTATCGGATTGGGTTGTATGGGATTCACGCAAAGTTATCCGCCTTATCCGGAAAAAAACGAGGCCATTGCCACCTTACGCCAGGCTGTTGAAGCCGGTATCACTTTTTTCGATACGGCCGAGGTTTATAGCATGTTTAAAAATGAGGAACTTGTTGGCGAGGCTCTTGAGCCTTTCCGAAATGAGGTGGTCATCGCCACCAAATTCGGATATGATATGGCCAATGTCCATTTTGAAGGGTCGGCGCGTCCCGTTGAATTATCGAGCAAACCTGAAGTCATCCGGCGTGCTGTTGAAGGCTCGTTGCGACGTTTGCGAAGAGACCATATCGATTTGTATTATCAACACCGTGTGGATCCGCATACGCCCATTGAAGAAGTTGCCGATACACTTTCGTCTTTGATCAAAGAGGGTAAGGTTCTCCATTGGGGATTGTCCGAAGCTTCAGCTGCCACAGTCCGTCGGGCACATGCTGTCTGTCCGCTTACAGCAGTACAGAGCGAATATTCGATGTGGTACAGAAAACCTGAAGCGGAGTTATTGCCGACCTTGGAGGAATTAGGTATCGGTTTCGTACCTTTCAGCCCGCTGGGCAAGGCCATGCTGACAGGACGGTTCAATCGTCAGACGACCTTCGACAAGTCCGACTACCGGAGTACCATCCCGCGTTTTAGTCCCGAGAACCTGCAACAGAATGTTGCGCTGGCTGAGTATGTAGAGCAGTTGGCCAAAATGAAACAAACTACACCGGCTCGGGTCGCTCTTGCCTGGCTTTTGGCTCAAAAGCCGTGGATTGTCCCGATTCCAGGATCAAAACGGATTGAACGGATTGTGGAAAATGCCGGCGCTGTTGAAGTCTCATTCTCGGAAGAGGAATTGACAGAGATTCGTTCTCATTTGGATTCTATCCATATCATTGGTGGACGTTATTCGGAGGATCAGGAAAAATTGACCGGATTATAAACTTGAATACAGAAGCAAAGTTTGGCTTTTGACGGGTTTTACAAATAAACTTATAAATCAATTCAAATAAGAAATACACATGAAGAAGTTATTTTATATTCTGCTGGCAGCAGGGCTATTTTTCGGGTTTACATCTTGTGAAGATGATGAGCCTGTAACCGACCAGCCTCAGACTGAAACCCCTGAAAATGGAGGAGAAGATGATGAAAACGGGAATAATGATCCCGAGAATCCCAATCCTGTGGAGGGAGACATCCTTGTCGTATATTACAGCTTCACGAACAACACGCACACGATTGTGACGGATCTGCTGACACAAATAGATGCAGATGTTGTCCGCGTGGAACCGGCAGAGAAAGGATTGGATTACGCTGCGAACAATTATGCCATAGGCAGTGCCCTGATTGCCGCCATCCGTGAAAATCCGAATGACGCCTCTTCCTATCCGGCTATCGATCCAGTGGACGTTGAACTTGAGAACTACGCTACGGTGATTGTAGCGGCACCCCTCTGGTGGAGCAATATGGCGGCTCCGTTGCAGACCTTCCTGTTCAACCACGGAAGCGAGATGGCAGGAAAGAATATCGGGCTGATTGTGTCCAGTGCCAGCAGCGGCATCAGCGGTGTCGAAGCGGATGCCAAACGTCTTATCCCGGAGGGCAATTTCCTGACCCCGAGCCTTTGGATCCGTTCTTCCCAGACGTCCAATTGTCATACGATGACCGCTGAATGGCTGAAAAATACAGGTTTGATTGAATAAAAGAATTTATCGTGAGACCCTATGTTATTTGCCACATGGTGGCTTCCATTGACGGCAGGATTGACTGTTCGATGGTAGACAAAATCAGCGGAGAAGAATATTATACCGCATTGGAACAACTGGATTGCCCCTCTTTATTGGAAGGACGGGTAACCATGGAACATTATAACGCCGCCAAAGAACCGTTCGTACCGACAGAGTATGAACCAGTTGGTCAACCCTCCGTATATATTGCAGAAGAATCGGATGCCTATATGGTATCTGTTGATACGTTAGGACATTTACGATGGAATTCAAACAGTATTGATGATGTACCGTTGGTTTGTATTGTCAGCGAAAGAGTTTCTAAGGAATATCTGGAGATGTTACGTAAACAGGGAATATCATGGATTGCCGTAGGAAATGAAAATATTGATTTGGATACGGCCATGAATATACTGTATGAACAATTTCATGTCAAGCGTTTAGCTCTATTGGGAGGAGGTCATATCAACGGAGGATTCTTGCAGGCCGGACTGATTGATGAGGTCAGTCTGCTGGTAGCACCCGGAATAGATGGCCGAAAAAACGGAACCGCCGTCTTTGATGGAATAGGAGGAGATGACCGCCTGCCGGTGCATCTTCACCTGACCAGCGTGGAAAGATTGGAGAATGATGTAATCTGGCTGCGCTACAGGCTATAATCCCATGATACAGGGAATTTAATCGGTATTTAGGGTAGCTTGCTCCCTTTTCGAATTTACTACTTTTGAGAAAAGAAAATGAAAGCAGGTCGTATGGACGATTTAATACAATTACTACATGAAGGAAAGCATTCTTTGATAGTTGCAAATGGTGAGGTTTGCACATTTAATGGTCGTGGAGTCATCGATCTGTATCATTTGTTGCAAGATGATCCGGGCTTCTTGTATGAAGCATCCATCGCGGATAAAGTTGTGGGTAAGGCTGCTGCAGCACTGATGGTTTTGGCAAAGGTCAAAGAGGTGTATGCGGATGTCGTCAGTCGGCCTGCCCTTGACTTACTTTCAAAGACTAATGTGAAAATAAGGTACGGAACAGTAGTCCCTTATATTATCAACCGGACTGCTTCCGGATGGTGTCCGTTGGAAACCCGCTGCTTTGATTGTGCTACGCCTGAGGAGTGTTTTCACCAGATAAAGGCATTCTATAAACAAATGAAATATTAACAAACAGATACATTATAAATGAAGATAAGAAAGTCTTATTTGTCAATTGCTTTGATGGCCCTTGCCGTCCAGACGGGAATGGCTCAGGAACAAAAACGGGACTCCCTTGATACAGGGAAGGTATATGAAATCGGAGAAGTTGTGGTTACCGGCACCCGTAATGAAACGGATGTCCGACATCTGTCGCAAACCGTGTCGGTGGTCAACCGCAGTGAAATAGACCAGGCCTTGCAACCGTCGCTGCTGCCGGTGCTTACGGAGCAGATTCCGGGACTGTTTGTCACCTCACGCGGAGTTATGGGATACGGTGTGTCGGGTGGTGCTGCCGGAAGTATTTCACTCCGTGGATTGAGTGGAGGAACAGCCCGACTGATGGTAATGATTGACGGCCATCCCCAATATGCCGGTATTTTCGGTCATCCGATAGCCGATGCCTATCAGTCATTCCTTGCCGAGCGGGTGGAAGTTCTGCGGGGGCCGGCTTCGGTCCTCTACGGCTCGAACGCCATGGGCGGCGTCATCAACATCGTAACGCGTAAGATGCAGGAGGACGGCGTAAAGACGAATCTTCGTGCCGGGTACGGTTCTTACAATACACTCGACACGGAGCTGACCAACCGCATCCGGAAAGGCCGTTTTTCCAGCGTCATTTCAGGTTCATATAACCGTACGGACGGGCACCGTGCAGACATGGGCTTTGAGCAGTACGGCGGCTATGCAAAACTGGGCTATGAAATGACGGACAACTGGAATTTGCGTGGCGATGTGAATGTGACCCATTTCAACGCCTCCTATCCCGGTCCGGTTGACGCGCCGCTGCTGGATGGTGACCAACGTATCACACGAGGAATGACTTCATTTGCTGTAGAGAACCGTTATGAAAAGACTTCCGGTGCCGTCAGCTTTTTCTATAACTGGGGTAATCACTGGATTAATGACGGATATACTCCTTCTGCCGGTGAGGGTCCGCAGGATGACCGCTTCAACTCACGTGATAACATGATGGGTGTTTCACTTTATCAGAGTACTCAGTTTTTTAAGGGTAATCGTATCACATTAGGTTTCGATTGGTTCCGGTATGGAGGACATGCCTGGAGTGAATATGTGAGCGGAGAGAATATAGGAACAACTTCTGAACTGGTGGATAAACACGAGGACGAACTGGCCGGATATATTGATTTCCGCTAGGACATCGGTTCCTGGCTAACATTTAACGCAGGGCTTCGTGCAGACCATCATTCCCGAATCGGATTGGAGTGGGTACCGCAAGCCGGGCTGGCCTTCCATCTTCCACACGCCATCGAACTGAAAGCTTCCGCCTCGAAAGGGTTCCGTTATCCGATTTTGCGAGAGATGTACATGTTCCCGCCACAGAATCCTGATTTGCAGCCGGAGTCAATGTGGAACTACGAGCTGGCGTTCTCACAGCGTTTGATGGAGGGGCGGCTGACCTATGGCGTGAACTTCTTCTACATAGACGGGAAGAATCTCATCCAGACCCTTCCGAATCCCAACGGCAGCGGTATGTTGAACCAGAATTCGGGAGAAATCGAAAATACAGGAGTGGAAATACAGGCGGCTTACCGCATTGACCGCCACTGGTCGGTGGACGGGAACTACAGCTTCCTGCACATGGAAAATCCGATCATTGCCGCCCCCGAGCATAAACTGTACGCCGGAGCCAATTTCTCACATGGGCGATGGAACGTCTCCACCGGAGTGCAATACATAGCCGGTTTGTTTACTGCCGTTGGCGACCAACCCGAGACCGAGGATTTTGTGTTATGGAATCTCCGTGCTTCTTTCCGCGCATGTAAATGGTTGGATATTTGGGCGCGTGGTGAGAACCTGCTGGCTCAGGAATATGAAATCAATGCCGGCTATCCCATGCCGAGAGCAACGGTTATGGCCGGATTTAATTTAAGCTTTTGAAACATTTAATACGTTACCAATATGAAAAGTAGTTTTTTAACCATGATGTTTGCAATCTTGTTTGCCACATCAGGTTGTGCCCAGGCACAAAATGAGCAGGAGCCAGCCCGGCTGGAAATACCTGCGACAGAGGAGAACCTTCCGAAGGTATATTTCTACAAAGAGATTTCCTCGGAGAATCTGGTGAAAATCTATGAAGCTCTCGGACGTGAAGCCAAAGGCCGGGTAGCCGTAAAACTCTCGACGGGTGAACCGGGAGGCCACAACTTCCTGCAACCGGCTTTGATCAAGGATCTGGTGCAAAAAGTAAACGGTACCATCGTAGAGTGTAACACCGCTTACGGCGGAGGTCGTGCCAATACGGAAAGCCACCTCAAGGCAGCTGCCGACCATGGGTTTACGGCCATCGCTACGGTTGACATTATGGATGCGGAAGGCGAGACGGAGCTTCCGGTAACCGGGGGCAAACACCTTACCCGCGATATTGTGGGCAAGAATTATCTCAACTACGATTTCACGATTATCCTGTCGCACTTCAAGGGCCATGCGATGGGTGGATTCGGTGGAGCTATAAAGAACATGTCCATCGGCATTGCTTCGTCCAATGGCAAACGTCTGATCCACTCCGCAGGAACCAGTACAACGAGTTGGGGAAATCCTGCGCAGGACGATTTTCTGGAGTCCATGGCAGAAGCCGCCAAAGCAGTTGCAGACCATTGTGGAGAGAACATTTTGTATATCAGCGTAGCCAACAACCTCTCGGTAGATTGTGATTGTGACTCTTCACCGGCAGATCCCGAGATGGGCGATATCGGCATTCTTGCTTCTCTCGACCCGGTTGCGCTTGACAGGGCCTGTACCGATTTGGTACGTTCATCAGAGGATTACGGGAAAATTCATCTGATTGAGCGTATTGATTCACGCCACGGCATGCATACGCTGGATCATGCCGAATCACTCGGAATGGGAAGTCAGAAATATGAATTGGTTGAACTTGATTAAATTATTATTTTATGGAAGCAGCAATTAAACTCTATTCATTAGGGTATAAACAAGCGAAAACGTACTTGGCGGCTGCGCTTTTCACCTTGGGGAATATGATTGTCCCCCAGCTTTGCCATACGGTTCATATGGGAGGTCCGACCTGGCTGCCTATCTATCTTTTCACATTGATAAGTGCCTATAAATATGGCTGGCGCGTCGGCCTGTTGACAGCGATAGCCTCACCATTGCTCAATTCCACACTTTTCGGAATGCCTGCATTGTTTTCATTACCGCCTATTCTGCTTAAATCTGTTTTGCTTGCAGGAATAGCAGGATATACGGCACATAGATTTCAAAAGGTATCTGTCTTTCTGATGCTCGTGGTGGTATTGAGTTATCAGATATTAGGAACATTGGGAGAATGGCTGTTGAAGGGAGATTTTTATCTGGCATCACAAGATTTCCGTATCGGCATTCCGGGAATGCTCATACAGATTTTCGGTGGATATTTGTTTGTTAAATACCTAATACATAAATAATGATGTTTGGAATTGGTACACAAGAAATTATTTTTATCATACTGATTGTTCTTCTATTCTTTGGAGGGAAGAAGATTCCGGAACTGATGAAAGGCATAGGTAAAGGTGTCCGCAGTTTTAAGGAAGGTATGAATGGGATTGAAAAAGAATTGGATGTGAAAGAAAACAATTCTTCCACAAAAAATGAATGAAAATGAGGAGAGACCATGCAGAAAACCGACATGTCACTTTGGGAGCATCTGGATGTATTAAGAAATTCTTTGATTAAGATAGCATTGGCTGTTGTAATTTGTGGTTTCATTGCTTTCTTTTTCAAAGATACGACGTTTGATGTTATCCTTGCTGCCAAGGACACAACTTTTGTTACCTATCGCTGCTTCAATGAGATATGCAGGTTAATGCATCTTCAGACGGTGGATCAATTTTCTATAAAGTTGATAAATACTGGTCTTGCAGAACAGTTCATAATTCACATGAAAACCTCAGTCTGTGCCGGTTTTCTCTTGGCCTCTCCTTATGTCGTCTATCAACTTTTCCGGTTCATTTCTCCAGCATTGTATGACCGGGAACGGAAATATTCATTGGGAATCATAACCGGCGGATATGTAATGTTTTTCATAGGTGTTCTGCTCGGTTATTTTCTCATATTTCCATTGACCTTGCGCTTCTTGGGAACTTATCAGGTCAGTAGTGAAGTAGAAAACATGATTTCTATACAGTCTTATATTGGTACTTTTATGATGATGAATTTATTGATGGGAATAGTGTTTGAACTACCGGTACTATGTTGGCTTTTGGGTCGTTTGGGCTGGTTGGATTCTACTATTATGCGCCGTTTCCGCAAACATGCAATAGTGGCTATTCTTATTATTGCTGCCATTATAACACCCACATCAGATATATTCACACTTATGCTGGTTGCATTGCCAATTTGGTTGTTGTATGAAATAAGTATTTATGTTGTAAAGGATAAACTATAGTTCTATTTCTGACTGTTGTTATGGTCAACGAGCGTTTCCGCTTTCGAAGGTTTGAGGGCGTTATAAATGAAACGAATTATGCCCGTGAAAATATTCATAGAGCTCATTTGTATATTACCAGGTTGGCAACTTTAGGCGAATCAGTTATTGCATGGGATGAATCAGATTATAACAGATACCATTATCAGCGTCTTAAAACAGACAGTATTCTGCTTGAAATAAAATCCGGGTGTGGAAATTTCTTACGTCCTGTTCAGATAGACTCTTTACGGGTGCTGCTTGAGACGAAAGAGACACACCTGTTCAGGATAATGAAAGCAGTCCAATCCTGGGTGGAGTCCGACAGTATTCTTGCTAATGAACTACCTGTAATAGCCACACAGTCGGTTCGGATGAAGACAATAACGCAGAAAAAGAAAGGAATTGCCGGGTTATTTGGAAAGAAAGAGACGGTACAAGTTCCATACATCACAAATGAAATACAGGATTTCAATGAAAGATTGACTTCTGCCAGAGATTGGCGGAACAATCAGATGGGAGCGTATGCAGACAGTCTGCGTTTACAGCTTTTGGGTTCCGTAGTCTTTCGGCATGGAAAGAGAGATGATACATTATGGTTTCTTATTTATTCACCTGAAGGGTTGTTACCATTTATACTGATGACCGGGTTCCCATTCTCGTCTTCAATCAGACTGAGTGTGGCGTCCATGGTCAGTGAAAATACAGGAGTCTTGATTTTAATGGACATGACATTGGTCTCCTCTCCCTGAAGGAGCAGGTCCATGTTTCCGTCCTTTTCAATTTGCAATCTGCTGATACCTACCGATTCCAGTTTCTCCCAGTCGATTTGTTCAGCCCTGTAGATATGATGACTGGTCTTGTTCATGCGTCTGATAATTGCCTTTCTCGTCTGCCTTGCTGACCACTCCTAAACCTTCCTTTGGGTCATTCTTGTTATGTACCAACAAAAGTTCGTCAATTTGTTCCACATAAGGCTTTTCCGGTTTCTTTGTCCGGCCTTGCCTTTTTTCCTTATCAGGACTGTTTTCTTGTACCATAATCTTTTGTTTTGAGTGACTACTTGATTTGTTTCACAGTCCAAATGTAAGATGATAAATTGATTAAGTATCTGATTTACAAACAGATGGAATTATATGTCATTAGACGTCATCAAATGTCATAGCGAAGATAGGAAAGAATGTAGAAACAGCAGGAAAAAGGATGAAAAGTGGTAGGAAGAGTAGGGGTAAAAGCATAGCGAAGCCACCGGACTATGCAGATCGGAGGGAACTAAAATTCCTGTCTTATCTCGGGATTTGACAAGCACTCTATGTTTTGTTATTGAGGAAGGTGGATTTTCACAGTATTTGTGG
>ULRH01010060.1_pt1 | contig 34044 bp, 33 predicted proteins | sample 1955271 | NCBI WGS metagenome assembly ULRH01 (sample SAMEA4835677, study PRJEB28245) | human gut metagenome | biome: gut microbiome; material: fecal sample | place: Denmark | collected 2008 | reverse complement strand
CGGCCAGTACGGCGGCCAGTCCATCAACGGCATCGACCGTATCCTGGCGCCGTATGTCCGCAAATCCTTCAAGAAGTATATGAAAGCCGTCGTCGAAGAACAGCGCGAAGTCTACGGCATCGAACCGGACATGGAAAAGGCCGAAGAAATCGCTTGGAAGCGGACAAAGAAGGAAATCAAGGACGGCATCCAGACCATCCAGTACCAGATCAACACCCTCATGACGACCAACGGCCAGGCGCCGTTCGTCACGCTGTTCATGTATTTTAAACCGGACTACGAATACGCCAAGGAAGCGGCCCTCATCGACGAAGAACTGCTGCGCCAGCGTATCCAGGGCATCAAGAACGAAGCCAATGTCTACGTCACGCCGGCTTTCCCGAAACTCATCTACGTCCTGGACGAACACAACGTCCGCGAAGGCAGCCCCTACTTCTATCTGACGAAACTGGCGGCTGAATGTACGGCAAAACGCATGTATCCTGACTATATTTCGGCCAAGAAGATGCGCGAATCCTACGAAGGCAACGTTTTCAGTCCCATGGGCTGCCGGTCCTTCCTCAGCCCCTGGAAAGATGAAAAGGGCAACTACAAATTCGACGGCCGTTTCAACATGGGCGTCGTCTCCCTCAACCTGCCGCAGATCGGCATCCTCGCCGACGGCGACGAAGAAAAATTCTTCCAGATCCTCGACAAACGCCTGGAACTTTGCAAGAAGGCCTTGCTCTTGCGCGTCGACCTCCTCAAACGCATCACGTCGGACGTATCGCCTATTCACTGGCAGTACGGCGCCATTGCCCGCCTGAAGCCCGGCGAAACCATTGAAAAATTCATTTACGGCGGCTATGCGACCTTGTCCCTGGGCTATATCGGCATCTATGAAGCGACGATGCTGACCAAGCACTGCTCGCACACGACGGCGGAAGGCCGGAAATTCGCCATGCGCATCATGGACGACCTCAACGCCCACATCAAGAAGTGGAGAAAAGAAACGAATATCGGCTTCGCCCTCTACGGCACGCCGGCAGAAAACCTGACCAATCTCTTCTGCAAGATCGACAAGGCCCGCTTCGGCTCCATTCCCGATGTCACCGACAAGGGCTATTACACCAACAGCTACCACGTCGATGTCCGCGAACCGATCAACGTCTTCGATAAGTTCTCTTTTGAAGCGGACTTTGAAGACAAATCGACAGGCGGCTGCATCAGCTACGCCGAAATCCCCAACATGACCCATAATATCCCGGCTGTCCTGACCATGGTCCAGTACATCTACGACCACATCGCGTACGGCGAATTTAATACCAAGCTCGATTACTGCCATGAATGTGGCTTCGACGGCGAAATCATTCTCAACGATGATAATGAATGGGAATGTCCGCGCTGCCATAATAAAGACCGCAACAAACTGACCGTCATCCGCCGTACCTGCGGCTATTTGGGTGAAAATTTCTGGAACGAAGGGCGGACGCAGGAAATCAAGAACCGCGTCCTCCATATCTAAGAGGTGACTTGTTTTGCATTATGCACAGATGCGGCAATATGACATTGCCAATGGCCCGGGCATCCGCTCGACGATTTTCGTCACCGGCTGTTCGCGGCACTGCTTCAACTGTTTCAACCCGGAATACCAGGACCCCAAGGCCGGACAGGAATGGACCGATAAAGAAATGGAACAGCTCCTGTCCTGGCTCAGCGCCCCGACGAACGGCGGCCTGACCCTTTTGGGTGGGGAACCTATGGAAAATACCGATGGCTTGACGCAGATCGTCAAAAGAGTCAAACAGGTCATGCCCGATAAATCCGTGTGGGTCTATTCGGGATTCACCTATGACGAAATCGTGGCGGACCCGCAGAAAAAAGCCCTCTTAGATGTCTGTGACGTCCTCGTCGACGGCCCCTTTGTCGACGACCTGAAAGACCCGGGCCTCTATTTCCGCGGTTCATCGAACCAGCGCGTCATCGACCTCAACGCCACCAGAGAAAAGGGAGAAGTAACCCTCCTCTGGCCGGACGGGAGATAAAAGTTTGTAGTTTGTAGCAACTTCTCTGTTGAAAGCCTCCCATAATAGGGGAGGTGCCGAAGGCGGAGGGGTTGCTTTTTTCTTAAAAATAATTAATAGAAATTATCAAGTAATACTATTTACAAAATTAGATAATTTTGCTATACTTTAGTTAGAAGAACACTGGGTACAGCACTATTCAGACGGGCGCCCCACATGGGCGCCCCTACAGTCGATGCGGGAATCCCAAAATCAGCGTAGGGGTCGCCATGTGGGCGACCCGCCGCGAACGCTGTACCATATCCTATACTGAATGCTGTGTAAATAATGTGCGCAAAAGGGGGGGCTTCTCATGGTTGTTGAATCGGTAAAAAAAGTTAAGAATATCGTCTCTGAAGTCTTCAAAGGCTATGCCAGTAATTCCAGCGGCGGCTGCTGCGGCGTATCTCTTCCGCCGGAAGAACAACGCCAGCTCAAACGCTTGAAGGAAGGGGGCCAGGCCGAAAAGAAAGATTGACAGGGTCCATAAAAACGGCTACACTAAAGATATAAGAACAAGACGCACGACGGGGACACCACCTAAGGTGTCAGACGTCGTGCGTTTTTATTTTGCTACGAGGGGTGTATACCATGCAGTTACTATTGAACGGAAAGAAAATGAATTGTCCCTGTGATCACCTGGAAGACCTGAAAGCCGCCTATGGCAGTGGACAGGAAATCACCATTGTCAACGGCTTTGCCACGACAGAGAACTTAGCCCTGAAAGAGGGCGATGAAATCTATTTCATCCCGAAAGACCGGTTGCCGCCGAAAGAAGCGCTGGAAGGCATGATGTGTTCCCGCCATACGCCGAAAGTCCACCAGAAAGTCAGCGCCGGCCGCGTCGCCATCTGCGGTCTCGGCGGTCTGGGCTCTAACGCCGCCGTCTACCTGGCCCGGACCGGCGTCGGCCATCTGCACCTCATCGACTTCGATACGGTCGATGCCAGCAACTTGAACCGTCAGTCCTACATGGTCCGCGACCTGGGCCAGCGCAAGACCGATGCCCTGGCCCGGCAGATTGCCGACATCAATCCCTTCATCGATGTCCGCACGGACTTCGTCCGCCTTACGGAAGACAACGTACCGACTATCCTAAAAGACGACCAGGTCATTTGCGAAGCCTTCGACAACCCCGATGCCAAGACCATGCTCGTCCACACCGTCTTGGAACAATGTCCCGATAAATATATCGTCTCCGCTTCCGGCATGGCCGGCTACGGCGACAGCAACGCCATTGAAACCAAAAAAATCACGAGCCATTTCTATATCTGCGGCGACCAGACGCGGAACGCGAAGCCTGGCCGCGGCCTCATGGCCCCAAGAGTCGCCATCTGTGCCGGCCACGAAGCCAACCTGATCCTGAAGCTCCTGGTCGATGTCTTATAAGGGCCTTTCCAAAAAAATCCTTGCATTTCAAGGGCTGATGTGCTAAACTATTCTAGCATAGGTTTTGAATGATTGATACAGAAAGAGGTGTAAGTGGTGAAAGAAGGTATTCATCCGAAGTACTACCCGAATGCGAAAGTTACTTGCGCATGCGGCAATACGTTTGAAACAGGTTCTACGAAACCGGAACTGCGTGTTGAAATTTGCTCCAAATGCCATCCGTTCTTTACGGGTCAGCAGCGTGCTCAGCAGGCTCGTGGCCGTATCGAACAGTTCAATAAACGTTATGGTAAAACAGCTAAATAAGCAGCAGTACAAGTGGGCAGCAGAGCAGAAATGCTCTGCTCTATTTGTATGTACAGAAATGGAGGCAACTCTTTGAAGAAACCGAAGACGTACGTCGGCGGCCAGGCCGTCATCGAAGGGGTTATGATGCGCGGTCCTGTCAGCATTGCTACGGCAGTGCGGACGCCGTCCGGTGAGATTACTGTAAAAAAAGACGCCGTTCATTCCATTACCGAACGGTATCCGATCTTGAAGAAGCCTTTTTTGCGGGGCAGCGTCGCCTTGTGTGAGTCCCTGGTATACGGCATGAAGAGCCTGTCCTATTCGGCCCAGGCTGCCGGAGAGGAAGATGAACAGCTGACGAATACGCAGATGGCCCTGACCATGGCCGTTTCCGTCGTCCTGGCTATCGTCTTTTTCCTGGCCATCCCGACGTATGCGGCGAAATTCATTCCCGGTGTCGCCGACAGTGCCGTTCGCCTGAACGTCGTCGAAGGGGTCCTGCGCCTCGCTATATTTCTATTATATATATGGGGGATTTCCCTGACGTCGGACATCCGCCGCGTTTTTGAATACCATGGGGCCGAACACAAGACCATCTGGACGTATGAATCGGGAGAGGAATTGACCGTCGAGAACGTCAAGCGCCACAGCCGCCTCCATCCGCGGTGCGGCACGAATTTCCTGCTCATCGTCATGGTCGTGTCGATCTTTGTCTTTGCCTTCCTGGGCTGGCCGAATCTCATCGAGCGCATTGCTTCCCGCGTGCTGCTCATGCCTGTCGTCGCCGGCATCAGTTATGAAATGATACGCCTCGCCGGCCGCACCCAGAATCCGGTCATTCAAGCCTTATTCCGCCCGGGCCTGTGGCTCCAGTATCTGACGACGCGGGAACCCCATGCCGACCAGATCGAAGTGGCTATCGAAGCCCTCAACGCCGCCAAGCCGGCTGATGAAGAAAGTGATGAATCTAGCGAATTGAAATGAGGAGGACCTTATGAGCTCTTTTATGGATAAAGTCCAGGCCGTAGAAAATAAATTCATGGACCTGGAACAGCAGATCAGCGACCCGTCTGTCATCGCCCGTCAGGATGAATGGCAGAAACTGACGAAGGAACACGCTTCGCTGACGCCGATTGTCGAAGCATTCCGCAAATATAAAGACATTACCAACACCATTGACGGCGACAAGGAAATCATCGACGATCCCGACAGCGATGACGACCTCATCGCTATGGCCAAAGAAGAAATGAACGGCCTCACCAAGGAACAGGCCGACCTGGAAGAACAGCTGCACATCCTCATGCTGCCTAAAGACCCGCGGGATGATAAGAACGTCATCATGGAAATCCGCGCCGGTGCCGGTGGCGACGAAGCAGCCCTCTTTGCAGGCGACCTGTTCCGCATGTACATGAAATACATTGAAAAACAGCCGGGCTGGAAGACGAGCATCATCAGTTCCAATGCACCGGAACTGGGCGGCTTCAAGGAAGTTGTCTTCTCCGTCGAAGGTTCCGGCGTCTATGGCAAACTGAAATATGAATCAGGCGTCCATCGCGTCCAGCGTGTGCCCGTCACCGAAGCCGGCGGCCGTATCCACACGTCGACGGCGACCGTTGCCGTCCTGCCGGAAGCAGAAGACGTTGAAATCGACCTCAATATGGACGACGTCCGCGTCGACTATTTCCGCGCCTCCGGTGCCGGCGGCCAGCACGTCAATAAGACGAGTTCTGCCGTCCGCATGACCCATATCCCGACGGGGATGGTCGTCGAATGTCAGGATGAACGGTCCCAGCTGGAAAACCGTGCCAAAGCCTTGCGCGTCTTGAAAGCCCGTCTCCTCGACCAGGCCCAGCAGAAGGCCGATGCCGAATTGACAGAAGAACGGCGCAGCCAGGTCGGTACCGGCGACCGCAGCGAACGCATCCGCACGTATAACTTCCCTCAGGGCCGCGTGACGGACCATCGCATCAACCTGACGTTGTACAAACTGGATAACATCCTCAACGGCGATATTGACGAATTTATCCAAGCTTTGGCTGAAGCCCGCCGGGCCGAATTGATGAAAGAAGCCGAAGATGAATAAGATTTGGACCATCGGTGCCTTGCTGCAATGGACGCAACAGTATTTTGCCGGCAAAGGCATCGATTCGCCGCGCCTCGATGCGGAAATTCTCTTGGCCCATGTCCTGCATAAAGAGCGCATCTATCTGTACGCCCATTATGACGAACCCCTGAACGGCGAAGAACTGGCAGCCTACCGGGCCATGGTCAAAAAGCGGGCCGACCGATTATCGGTGGCCCATATCCTGGGCACCAAAGCTTTCATGGGCCTCGATTTCAAGGTCAGTGAAGACGTCCTCATCCCCAGACCGGAAACGGAAATGCTCGTCGAGACCGTCGTCACCGCTGCCGAAGGGACGGCGCCGGTCATCATCGACATCGGTACGGGCAGCGGGGCCATTGTCCTCAGCCTGCTCCATTACTTGCCGCAGGCGACGGGGACTGGCGTCGACATCTCGACCAAGGCCCTGGCCATAGCTGCTGAAAATGGCCGTTCCCTGGGCCTCGACGACCGCGTGACCTGGATTGAAAGCGATTTATTCACCCAGGTTCCGCCTTGCACCTGTGACTGGCTGGTATCCAATCCGCCTTATCTGACGCAGGGCGATATGGAACAGCTCCAGCCGGAAGTACGTCACGACCCGGCGCTGGCCCTGTATGGCGGCGACGATGGCTTGGACTTCTATCGCCGCATCGCCGCAGACAGCCCGGCTTATGTCAAGGTTGGCGGCCACTGCGCTGTCGAAATCGGCGCCGGCCAGGCAGACGACGTGACGGCGATTTTCTGTACAGGTGGTGCCTATGAGCATGACCAGACCGTCAAGGATTACGGCGGCATAGACAGGGTCCTCGTATTTTCCAGAAAAGGGTAGATACTATGAAACAGACGAAGCTTGTAGAAATTACGGATATAGAGAAACAGAAAGGCATCCTCGAAGAAGCGGGCCGTATCATCCGCGACGGCGGCCTGGTCGTCTTTCCGACGGAAACGGTTTACGGTATCGGTGCCAACGGCCTCGATGCCGACGCGTGCCGCAGCATTTACGTCGCCAAAGGACGGCCCAGCGATAACCCGCTCATCCTGACTGTGCCCGATGAAGAAGGGGCCCGCCAGGCAGCCGCTGTCATCCCGCCGACGGCACAGAAGCTCATGGATCGCTTTTGGCCGGGACCGCTGACTATCGTCTTGCCGCGAAAGCCCATCGTGCCCGATGCGGCGACTGGCGGCCTCGATACGGTAGCTCTGCGCTGCCCGGACCACGATATCTGCCGGGCTTTCCTGCGCTGTGCCGGTGTCCCCGTTGCCGGTCCCAGTGCCAACTTATCGACCCGGCCCAGTCCGACGACGGCAGAAGAAGTCATGCACGACATGGATGGCCGCGTCGATATGGTCATCGATGGCGGCCCTTGTCATATCGGCGTCGAATCGACCATCGTCGAATGTAACGGCGATGACGGTGTTACCATCCTGCGTCCCGGCGGCGTTACCATCGAGATGCTGCAGGAAGTCGTACCTCATGTCCGGCTTGACACGACACTGGTCACGGGGAAAGGCGTCCCCAAGGCGCCGGGCATGAAATACCGCCACTATGCGCCGTCGGCACCGATGACGGTCGTCGTCGGCCCTGTCGATAAGGTAACGGAAAAACTGCAGGCCTTATACGACCAGGCCAAGGGCGAAGGCAAGACCGTCGGTTTTTTGGTCAGTGAAGAAGTAGGGGCTTCGTTCCCTCATAAGGATATGTATATCTGGGGCCGTCATGGCGACAAGGAAGCCTTGGCCAACCAGCTTTACACGGGTCTCCTGTCCTTCGACAGTGACAAAGTCGATATCATCCTGGCCGAAGGCATCGACGATGAAGGCCTGGGCCTAGCTATCATGAACCGCATGAAGAAAGCCGCCGGTGGTCACGTAGTCATTGTCGGTTAAACCTTTTCACACGACTCCGAAAGGGGTATAATAAAACTGAATTTATCAGCATACATGGGAGGAATTGATTATGAAATTAGTACTCGGCGCCGATCACGGCGGATTTGACCTGAAGGAAAACATCAAAGAATATTTGAAGGAACAAGGCATTGAATTCACCGATTACGGCACTTTGACGGGCGAACGTTGCGATTATCCGGACATTGCCAAGAAAGTCGCTGAAGCCGTCGCTGACGGCACCTTCGACCGGGGCATCCTCGTCTGCGGCACAGGCATCGGCATCGGCATCGCTGCCAACAAAGTCCACGGCATCCGGGCAGCCCTCTGCCACGATTGTTTCTCGGCAGAATACTGCCGCCGCCATAATGACGCCAATATCCTGACCATGGGCGGCCGCGTCATCGGTCCGGGCCTGGCCAGAGAAATCGTCCGCATCTTCCTCTCCACTGGTTTTGATGGCGGCCGCCACGCAGTCCGCGTCGCCAAAATTGCAGAAATGGATAAATAGGAAAGGGGATTTCACACATGCACGTACAAGTAATGGACCATCCGCTCATTCAGCACAAAGTCACACTCATGCGGAAAAAGGAAACAGGTTCGAAAGATTTCCGCAACCTCTTGGAAGAAATCACCATGCTCATGGGGTACGAAATTACACGGGACCTACCTTTGGAAGATGTTGAAATCGAAACGCCGGTTGCCAAGATGATCGGCAAACAGATCAGCGGCAAGAAATTGGGCATCGTCCCGGTTCTGCGCGCTGGCTTGGGTATGGTACAGGGCATGCTCAACCTCATCCCGACGGCTAAAGTCGGCCATATCGGCCTCTACCGCGACCCGCAGACGCTGGAACCGGTCGAATATTACTGCAAGCTGCCTGATGTCGAAGACCGCGATTTCATCATCGTCGACCCCATGCTGGCTACGGGCGGCAGTGCGTCAGCTGCCATTACGCTGCTGAAAGAAAAAGGCATCAAGAACATCAAGCTCATGTGCCTCGTCGCAGCTCCCCAGGGCGTCCAGAAAGTCAATGCCGACCATCCCGACGTCCGCATCTACGTCGCTGCTCTCGATGACAAACTCAACGACCAAGGCTATATCGTCCCCGGCTTAGGCGATGCCGGCGACCGTATTTTCGGCACGAAATAATCGTTCATCGACGTAGGGGCCGCCATAATCGGCGGCCTGCTCGGCTTCGCCAAACGAATCACGCCAAACGAACCACAAAAAAAGCCTGCCGCAAGGCAGGCTTTTTTTTAATGCGCACAAGGATGGACCTTGGCGATAGCTTGTAAATCATAAGGTGTTTCTTGATAGACGATATTCAGCCAGTTGTGATAGAACAGATGGGCATAGCTGCACCACGTGAAGTATGGCCTCTTCGTGTCGTTGTCGTCAGGATAGTAGTTCTTGGGCACTGCAATGGGTAGGCCCTTTTTCTTATCCCGCAGGTATTCCTCTTCCAGGGTCCGCCGATCGTACTCGAAGTGACCGAGGACGAAGAAACGGCGGTGATCCGGTGTACCGATGATGTTGATGCCGTTTTCGACGGACCGTGAGAGGATGTCGAGCTGCGGCGTATTATAGACTTGGATGTCGTTGATCGCCGTATGCCGCGACTGGGGGATGAAGTAACGGTCATCGAAGCCCCGCAAGAGGGGGTGGTGCTTCTGGGTCAGCTGGTATTCAAAGATACCGAAGAGCTTGGCCGGCAGGAGCCGCTTTTCGATGCCATAGTAGTAATAGAGGGCCGCCTGGGCGCCCCAGCAGAAGTGGAGCGTCGAGAAGGCATGTGTCTTGGCCCATTCAAAATATGTCTTCATTTCCGGCCAGTAGTCGACAGACTCGAAGGGAATCTGTTCGACCGGTGCGCCGGTGATGATAAGGCCGTCATAGTAATTGTCCTTGATTTCATCGAAGACGTAGTAGTTTTCTTCTAAATAAGACGGATCGGTGTGGGTGCTCTCATGAGTTTCTGTGTGGCAGAAGTCCACTTCGACCTGGAGCGGCGAATCACCGAGGAGGCGGAGAAGCTGCAGCTCTGTCGGTTTCTTCAAAGGCATCAAGTTGAGAATAAGGATACGCAAAGGCCGTATATCCTGATGGAGGGCCATTCCCTTATCGATGGTGAAGATACCTTCTTCGTGAAGTTTTTCCTTGGCGGAAAGACCGTCAGCAATTTTAATAGGCATAGTGCATTTCTCCTTATATTAGTTCTTAGATGGTTGCCAGTGCTTTTTCAACAGCAGCGAGGAGGTCTTCGATGTTTTCCAGGCCTACAGAGATACGGATCGTGCCCGGTGTGATACCGCAGGCGCGCTGTGCTTCTTCCGAAAGCTGCTGATGTGTCGTCGAAGCCGGATGAACGAGGAGGGACTTGGAGTCGCCGACGTTAGCCAGGTCGGAGAAGATGTCCGCATTGTCGATGAATTTACGGGCAGCTGCATAGCCGTCTTTCAATTCAAAGGAGAAAATCGAACCGGTTCCCTTGGGGAAGTATTTCTGAGCCAGTTTGTAGTACGGCGAAGACGGAAGGGACGGATAGTTGACCTTAGCGACTTTCGGATGATTTTCAAGGAAGTCTGCAATCTTCTGAGCGTTAGCGACGTGGCGTTCGATGCGCAGGGACAAGGATTCGAGGCCCTGGATGAGGAGCCATGCGTTGAACGGGCTGATGCAAGCACCGAGGTCGCGGAGGGCTTTGGCGCGGATACGAGTTACGAAGCCAGCACCGGGAATATCCTTGGCGAAGTTAACGCCGTTGTAAGATTCGTCAGGCGAAGCAAATTCTTTGAAGCGGCCGGAACCAGCCCAGTCGAATTTGCCGTTTTCAACGATGAGGCCGCCGAGAGTCGTGCCGTGGCCACCGATGAATTTCGTAGCCGAATGGACGACGACGTCAGCGCCGTGTTCGAGCGGACGGAAGAGGAACGGCGTAGCGAAGGTGTTGTCAACGATGACCGGAAGGCCGTTCTTGTGGGCGATTTCAGCGATGGCTTCGAAGTCCGGAATGTTGATGGCCGGGTTGCCAAGGCTTTCCAGGTAAATGGCTTTCGTTTTGTCGTTGATGTATTTGGCAAAGGACTGCGGGTCATCGGGATCAGCGAAGTGCGTCGTAATGCCGAGGTGTTTGAATGTTTCACTGAACAGTTCGACTGTGCCGCCGTATAACGTCGGAGCAGCGATGATTTCGTCACCGGCACCAGCAAGATTGATAATGGAGTAGGCAATGGCCGATGCGCCGCTGGCCGTAGCCAAGCCAGCTGTGCCGCCTTCAAGGGCTGCAATACGTTTTTCCAGGACGTCCTGCGTCGGGTTGGTCAAACGGCTGTAGATGTAACCAGGGTCTTTCAGAGCGAAGCGGTCTTCAGCCTGCTGGGTATCTTTGAAGACATAAGATGTCGTCTGATAAATAGGAACGGCGCGGGCACCCGTTGCCGGATCCGGTACCTGACCTGCATGCTGCTGTAATGTTTCGAATTTGTAGTTAGTGTTTTCGCTCATAATACATTTCCCCCTAATATTGTAAAATATATATAATGTAATATAAACTTGAAAGCCTTGTAATAAAAAAAGCTTCCGTCCCAAGTAAGGGACGGAAGCACCGTGATACCACCCAATTTCACCCATCCTTCACAAGATGAGCCTCTTCAGGTACGCAGGCAGATGAGCCTTCAATACCATAGTGCTGTAACGGGCACGCCCGGATGGCCTAACTGTTCGACCAATCTGCTCGGAGTCCATCTTCCACGATGACCCTTGCATTCCCTTTCACCAAATGGGAACTCTCTGTGCCAATTCCTATCGTGTACTCTTCTCTTCATTGCAACACTATCAAGTTGTTGACGTAAGTCTACCATCAAAAACGGACTTTGTCAAATGCTTTTTGCAAAAAATTTCAAGAAAACGGACGTTAAACGTTATATCATTCGGTAAAACATAACGAATTGTGGAACTGCGTCCTGCGACCGGCGGAGCCATCAGCTCCAAAAAATTTGATGAACGACCGAAGAGACTGCGTATGATAAGCCTATGCTTTCATGTACAGTCCTTTTTTTTCGGCTTATTAACAAATTTAACAGGCGCTGTTTTCATAGAACAGGGCCTGTTTTTTTGCCCTAAAACAAGTATAATCCTTGAAAAATATGAAAAGTTTTATAGCACATTGTTGGCATATACATGCGCTTTATGAGGCTTTTTTTCTTAGCTGGCCATGGCTGTGTAACGCGTTACCTATATAAGAAAAGAGGAGAGAAAAGAAGAGGAGAAGAGAGTATATTAGCGTGACTATCGGTTACGTGCATCTGTCCAATAAGAAAAAAGTGAAAGTTCAGAAAATCTAAATATACTGAGCCTTGAGACGGGAAGAACTTAGTCAAATAGACTGAATTTCTGGTATAAAAGAATAAATATAAAATTTTACTGAATTTTTTAAAGTCAAAAAATCTACTTTAAGAAAAAAAGTTCGGACGATTGGCGTTTTTTTTGTCTTATATAAGTAGAGGGGTAATTCAAAAAGACAAACCCCAAGATATAGAAAGAGGTGCTGGCAATGAAAAAACTTCAATGGCTGAAAAACAGGACAGGCTTATTTTCGGATCCTCGTATCTTATTCTTGATGAATCAGGCAAACGGTGATTCATACATCGTCCTTTGGTTCTTCTTGAAAGATATGGCCGGAACGATTAACGACAACGGTTTTGTCTACGTATCCGGGCGGGAAGCCATGACGACGCAGCTCATTGCTAAGTGCCTGCACCGCCGCCGGCCCTTCATTGAAAAAGGGATGGCATTGCTGGAAAAACTGGAACTCATCGAACGCGACGAAAACGGACTCATCCACATTGGCATCTGGGATGAATTGCAAGACTTCCAGCGTGACGAAAAGAAACGGGAACAGACGCGCGAGCGCGTACAGCGTTACCGTGAGAGGCAGCGCCAATCTCAGTCGGAAGATAAATCAATGGATGCGGCACCTGTCGTAACGGAAACGATGAATCCGCCGGAAGAATCGGAAGCATCCGACGGAAATCCCCCTGCGGCAGAAGAAGCGCCAGCCTATGATGGCGAACCTGTGACGACGCCGAAAGCTATGCGTGACTACGCCTCGGTCCAGAAATACCAGGAGCTTTTCGGCCCAATGCAGGGCGAATTTGCTCAACAACTCATTGATTTAGAGAAAATGTGGGGCAGTGAAGCGACTTGCATCGCTATCGAATTGGCCCATGAAAATAAAGTCAATAACATTCGGTATATTCAGGCCATTTTGAAGAACAGTAATGGCCGTCCCATGAAGGGAAAGAAGAAGGAGGATGAATTCCATGGCTATGCAAACTTTGCTGACTACGTTGCGGGCGTGCTACGGGGAGAACCAGAATACAAACCCGATCTTCATCGAAGCACTGAAAGACAATCTACCCTCCGGCATGTCAGCGACCCAGGCTAAGACCTTGGCCCAGCGTATCGTTGCGACGCATAAATTTGCTCCATCTATCGCTGAAATCCTCGAAGAATGGCGACAGATGCGGCGCGATATGAACCGCCATGTCTACACGGCCCCCGTATTTATCGGGAAAATGAGCCCGGAAGCGGCTCAGAAAATACGGGAAGCCAAGCAGCGTATCCATGAAAATCAGTCTGCCGGTATCGGTCCGGTCAGCCCGGAACTCGTGCAGTTTGCCCGGCAGTTTTTCCCGGAAATCAGTGAAACAACGGTTCAGCGAAACAGGCTGGAAATCATGAACTGTAAAAGCGACAGGGAAAAGGAATTGGCCGAAAACAGTAAATTCAGGACCACCATGGCCATGACGGCCAAGGGAGATATAACCTTATTTATCCGAAAAATCATTTGAAAGGAGTGCGCTATGAACCGGATATTGAGATTTTTGAGGAACCTCGACAAGAGGAAATTAATCTTCATCTTGCAGAGAGCCAGTGCCGTACTGTTACCCATTAGGCCCTATCCGGAATGTGGACGTAGCGGGAACTGCCCCTGTCCGGCCGTGAAACATAGGCCCATGCAGGGTATCGCCATCGGCGGCCAGACCGCCAGTGTAGAAATCGGCACGAGAACTGAATTTTAAGAAAGGAGAGCTATGAAAGTCTATTTAAATGCCGGTCATGATCGGCAGCTTGACTCAGGTGCTGTCAACGCCGACTTGGGGCTGCGCGAATGTGATGCAGCTTATGAATTGACTATGCAGGTCAAACAGTATTTAGAGCGGAACGGCATGGATGTCCTGTTCGGGCAGAGTGACGATTTATATGATATTTGCGATGAAGCTAACGATGCTGACGTAGATATTTTCGTATCTATCCATTTCAACGCCTTTAACAAACGGGCCAGCGGTACGGAAACCTGCATTTCCGGCACGACGGCCAGCCTGCTCCTCGGTCATTCAATTCAGTCGAATATCGTCGCAGCTTTGAAGCTGCCGAACCGGGGATTAAAAGAACACGCAGAATTTTTCGTCCTGCGAAGTACGGCCATGCCCGCTGTTTTACTAGAAATATGTTTCATCGACAACAATCATGACTGGCGGCGGTATGTCCGCTGTCAGGATGACGTAGCAAGGGCGATTGCCACGGGTATCATGCAGTATCCCGGTATTGCCAACTCACAGCAATTAGCAGCCTAGCTGCTGGTTATAAAAATCAAAGAAAGGAGGAATGAACTATGGCAGCAGAACGTAAAGCAGTTTCTAGCAAACTGAAACTTGTCATCAGCTACAACGACGAAAATGACAATCTGTGCGAAAAATCCGTACAGATGCGCAACCTCGTTACCGGTGTCGAACCGGCGAACGTCATCACCGCCGTCAACGCCATCGGTACGTTGTACGAAGATCCGATTACGGGCATCCATGAAATCGTCGAAAACGAAATCACGGCGTAAAGGAAGAACCTCTTAGTCAGCTTCGCTGACAGCTCCCCTATGATGGGAGCCATTGCCTCCCTTGGTAGGGGAGGTGGCCCGAAGGGCCGGAGAGGTTGCTCTTCTCACAATAGAAAAGAAAGGAGGACTACACCATGGCCATTAAATCGGAAACGAAAACGTTACAGCTTACTTTTGTTGATGGAATCAGCAAAAACGTCAGCTACTCCATTTCCAATCCGAAAGCGGACTTGACTAAGGCAACCGTCGATACAGCCGCAAAAGCCATCGTCGACAGCAAGATTTTTGCTACGATGGAAGGCGGCAATTTGGCAGCACTCAAGTCGAGCCAGATTGTAACCCGTAAAGTTGAAACGCTGGAATAAGCGTAGCATAATGAAGATGCCTTGGGCAGAATTCCTGCCCAGGGTATTTTCCATTTCAGGAAACATTAGAAAAAATTAATCTATGAAGAAAAAATGAAAAGAGGTTTTAATCGAATTTTAATGTAGTAAGGAGACGTGATGTAATGACTATTCAGATGCGACATTGTGTACGAGCTGCCCAGCGCGGTGACAAAATAGCGGCAGAAGAACTGATCAAGGCTTTTAAGCCCTATTTACACCATCAGGCCAAGAAATACCAGCGGTTTTATCAGAATTTTGATGAAGCCTTGTCGACGGCCTATCATGGGGCCATAGACTGTATCTATCGGTATGATTTGAGCCAGTTTGAAGAAACCGTCACCGAAGTCATGGTCGCTTCGGTACACAATCACCTGCGTCGGGAGTCATACAGCCGGACCTGCTACTACCAGAGAGTCGAAAAAACGATTATGGAAAACGACACACTGACCGACCTGCCAGAAGACCTTATTTCCGAAAATGCCTGTCCAGAACTCTGCTACTTAGAAGACGAAGTGCGGACGCAGCTCTACTGGGCTTTAGAACAGCTTCCGGAATTACAGCAGGAATTTATCCGCCTGCACTTCATCCATGGCTATTCGTATAAGCAGATTGCTCAAAAATACGATTTTAGGAAAAGCACCGTCGGGGATTATGTCAAAAGGGGGTTGCTGAGGATGCGGATTTTGTTGAGCAAGAATAATTCAGCCAGTGGAGATGAGATTATAAAAACAAATTAATACATAAATATAACACTGATACATATCATAAAGACTGTTTACAATGACGATTGTTGTAAACAGTCTTTTTGTTGAATATATCTATAATTATGAAATTTAACAAAATTGCTTGAAGTAATATGATAGCAGTTTACAATTTTTTGAACAAATAAATATCGCGTAACCACACTTTGAAGTATAATAAATCTGATCAAAAACATCATTTCAAAGGAGTTACGCAATTAATTTATTATACCTCGAAAATTCGACTATTGGTAGGCTGTTTCGTTTCTTTTCTCCATATTTTTCTACGGCAACACGGCCAACGCGATTCCTACTGACCTGGTTGGTCATCGCTCAGGTAGCCTTGCAGGCCTTCCAGTCTCTTCGTTTTCTTCATTGGAATTTCTTGTCCCAGATGACTCATCGCTACTTAAATAGTTATTACCGGGCGCTTCAGAACGAAACGGTGACGAGCCGGTCTCTCCGCCTGCAAACTGCGGAATTGGCGTGCAGGCCCTACGGTTCTGTGCTCTGTACTCTGTACTCTTCACTCTGCACTTTCAGCCCATGAGTGAATAACTATACAATGATGAAGGCCTCGCCGAGAACTTGTTGACACATACCAGGACATGGGGCTTTGGCGTGTATATGGCGAAGTACAGTACGATAAAGGTAGTTGTCTAATCAAGGCAGAAAGTATCAGCAACGAGAGAATACAAAAAAAGTACAGAAAGGCAGTGATGGAACTCTCGCAGTCCATGCAAACGTTGGTGATAGGCAACCTGAAAAGAAATAATATGCGACGAATTGGTATAAACTTGACGAAATGTATTATAACAGTAAGAATTATAGGGCAACGATAGATTGCTTTAAAAGAGCAGCCGCGCAGAGAAATGCAGCTGCTCAATATGGTTTAGGCAAATGCTATGAATTGGGTTTCGGGGTAAAGCAGGACTTTTAGGAAGCAGAGAAATGGTATCGAAAATCCATAGCACATAGCTATACATTGGCTAAAAAGATTTAAAAAGATTACAAGCTCAAGTACAAGGGTATCGAGATATATTTTGAGAAAGAGTATATAAGAACAGGCGGAAATCCCTTGTTTTAAAGAGGTATCCGCCTGTTTCTATGTCGTTTTGTCGCTTATTTGTCGCTTAAATCTACAAAGGGATATTCGATGATTCTACAAGATGCTCAACCCTTTAATTGAAATCAGTCAAGTGCTTTGCTAAGATATTTGTAAAAATGGTTGACTAATGGTTCTCCGCCCATTCCCGGACGCCACATAAAAAAGTTCTTATTGTAACCATTAAACCAAAAGGCAATTTCTCTGTTCCTTTTTGGATCACGTGTTATATCACCTTCCAACACAACCCAAAACGGCAAAATGTCAGGGTCAGTAATGCCGCCTATTTCACGATATGCTTTAAGCAATCCCGGCGTAAACAATTTGCACATGCGTTCATGCGCATTTCCACGGCCTGCACTGGGGTCTTTTCCTTCAACCCAACCGTCCTGACGCTTTATTTCGCCAAATAATATTTTTCCTGTCCTTTTGTTCGTGATAGAAAAATCAGGAGAAACGCCCCAACCTCTGTTTTGTGCGTGACGCATTGTTTCGGCGTCCGGGTTATATATTTGTGAAAGTGTTTCTGGCGACAACTCTACATTTTCGTACAGATGTTTTAAATCTGTTGGATGGTCTGAAATCGTATATTCTGTTCCGCGAAAAGCTTCACGAAACACACTATATAAGTTCTGTTCCGCTTTCCCTGCTTTTCCACCGGGGCCGGACTCTGTTTGCCAATTATCGCGCCCCTGCAATTCTTCTCTTGCCATTAAAAACAACTCCTTTCGTTACATGTCTTGAAACAGTTCTTCAAGCGAAACATCAAGCCCATCTGCGATTTTCTTAATGTTCTTTAAAGAAATGTTCCTTTTACCTGCTTCAACAGACGCATAGTAAGTTCTGTCCATGTCTATCTTTAACGCGAACTTTTCTTGACTGTAGCCCCTGTCAGTTCTCAATGTTTTGATGCGTTGTGCGAAATCGTTTAGTATCATGCGCGTCACCTCTGTAAAATCGTATCTAATTGATGTTTTTGAAGCAACGGACTATGAGCAACATGGAAGCGTAAAATAGTTTGTGTAAACCGGTATTGCACAAATCCAATTTATCCCCCATAATTGGGTAATCAAATATTAAGGATGGTACTCATGACGAAACGTAAAAAATCTACGCCGACATTCGGAGAACAAATTGCTCAGCAGATTCTTGAAGACTAGATCTTAAAGATGCCCAGGACATACAGGATGCCTTGAAGCAGGTTTTTGGCCCTATCTTTGAAGCCGTACTGAAAGGGGAAATGCAGAATCACCTCGGTTATGAAAAGAATGGGCATTCAGAAGATTCAACCAATGCCCGCAACGGGTATTCCCAGAAGACATTGAAAACCTCGCTGGGCGAAGTCCCTATTCGTGTCCCCAGGGACTGTCAGGGCCAGTTTGAACCTCAGATTGTAAAGAAACATTAGCGCGATGTGTCGTCGATTGAAGGCAAAGTATTGGCTATGTATGCACGGGGGATGAGCCAGCGTGACATTGCCGCCACCATCGAAGACATTTATGGTTTCCAGCTCTCTCATGAACAAATTTCGAATATTACAGATGCGTGATGGAAGAAGTGAATCGTTGGCGCACATGGCCGCTGAAGCCATTCTATCCGTTTTCCTTTGTAGACTGCATCTATGTTTCTATGCGGACAGAACGTGGTATCCGTCAGGTCGCCGTCTATGTGATGCTGGCTTACGATACCAACTGGTACAAAGACGTATTGGGCCTTTGGATTAATGAAACGGAAAGCAAATATGCCTGGATGCAGATTTTCGATGAGCTCAAAGCCCGTGGCATCGAGAATCTGGGAATTCTCTCGATGGACGGCGTATCTGGCTTGGAAGAGGGCGCAAAGGCTGTCTTCCCGAACGTCACCGTACAGCGCTGCATTGTCCATCTCATACGAAACTCGATTCGTTATATTCCCGGAAGCAGTGGAGTGCTTTCACAAAGCAGCTGAAAGGCATTTATGGTGCGGTAAACGTAGAAGAAGCCCAGCGGGCTTTCGACCAGTTTAAACAGGACTGGCAGAGGTATCCCAGCGCCATAGCCGTTTGGGAAAACAACTTCCGACACGTCGATTAGCTTTTTAATTACGGGAGTGCTGTACGCAAGGTAATGTATACGACTAACGCCATCGAAAGCGTAAATGCCAGCTTCCGCAAGGTGGCGAAGAAAGGCTCTTTTCTCAACGAAGAGGCTGTTTTTTAAATCTTCTACCTTCGAATCTTGGAACTCTACAAGAAATGGAATTCACATCGCCTAGCCAATTGGGCGATAATCCGGAACCAGTTGCTCATTGATGAATGGCTAGGCCCTCTGATGGAAAAATATGACAAAGATTTCTAAAAAAGTTACATAAAATTCTTGACATGCCCAGCAATCTTTTCCTTGACTACCAATTAGTATTCGGCTATTCTTATAAAGATTGAAGCAACAACGAAAGGACTGTTTTTTAATGACAGAAGAAAACAAAACAGGCGGAATAACTGCTTATTCCATTTACAAGGTTGAGCAGAAAAAAAGGACAAAAATTAACCCTCTTGAGGATGTTTACCCGCCTTTACCAAACAAAAAGTATGAAGTCATTTATGCAGACCCGCCGTGGGATTATGGCGGAAAAATGCAGTATGACAAATCAACAATAAAATCTGAAAATAAAGATTTTAAGCGGAAAATATTTTTGAGTTCAGCGGCTTTTAAGTACCCTACACTTAAATTGAAACAGCTTAAAGAACTTGATGTTCCTTCAATAATGGCCGATGATTGTTTGCTCTTTATGTGGACAACCGGCCCACAAATGGCGAATTCTATTGAACTGGGCAAAGCGTGGGGATTTGAATACAAAACGATTGCGTTTGTATGGGACAAAATGGTACACAATCCCGGCAGATACACTCTGTCGCAAACAGAATTTGTGCTTGCTTTTAAGCATGGCAAATTTCCTCAACCGCGTGGAGCAAGGAATGTTCGCCAAATGGTAGAAATACACCGCGGGAAGCATAGTGTTAAACCTGTTAAGGTTATTGATGGAATTACAAAAATGTTTCCTACACAGAATAAGATAGAACTTTTTGCCCGTAATAATTATGTTGGTTGGGATAACTGGGGACTAGAAATACCAGATGAAAAAATTGACATTAAAACCGCTGAAGAACTTGAAAAAGAGCTTCGTGAAAGCGGTGATAACGTCAATAAAAATACAGATAACAATCCCGCTGAAAAGGAAGAATATGTTCAGCAAGAATTAAATCTTCAACAGCGATAAAGGAAAATCACTTTTTCTTCTTGCAATACAGGGTCAGGTCATTTTTATATCCCTCATAAACAACGGCGCACGTTATAAGGTACAAGACACTCTTGTACCTTATAACGTGCGCCGTTGTTCTATCTGCCTGGTAGCCGATTTGAAACAGAACGAAACGAACAATATGAAGATTGCAAAAATCTATATGTTGATATGGTAACGAGGTTGAAAAAAAGATTTAGTTAGTCAATTGAAATTGGAAGGTATGCTTGCCATTAAGATGCACACGGAGGTGTTCAAAATTCTGACTATCGTTCGATTGTATCAAATACGCCCCCCTTGAGACCCTTGCTGTGGCAATGGCGGTATATTTGTCCAGTCCATGAAATTTGTAGACCGGAATCAGGGAAACAGACAGCAGATTTCTATTATCGGGCAGGAAAGCAATGTCGATACGTGGCGGCTTTGTAAGATGAATCTGGCTATCCGCGAGATTGCGCATAATTTGGGAGAAAAGAACGCCTCTACGTTTACCGAGGACCTTCATAAAGATAAGAAAGTCGATTATGTCATGGCTGGTCCGCCTTTTAATCTCGAAAATTGGTGTACCGAAAAAGAGCTCACGAATGAGCCGCGTTTCAAAGGCTATGGAGAGATCATGCCGCCCGTAGCCAATGCCAACTACGCATGGATCGAACATATTATTTCCAATATGGGGATTACTTTTGAAGAAAAGGCGTTTTATGACATCTTGGTCAAAGTCCGGGATGACCATGATTTCCCCTATGCTGACAAAAAATGCATCGTCCTGGCGAAGAAGATAAAGGAACTGGTAGATAATAAAGCCCGCTTTGCCGACTGGTCTGTACGTGATGATATAAAGAATCAGCTGAACATGGACTTAACCGTCTTGCTTTATGAAAACGGCTATCCGCCGGAATGGGATGAAGAAGTCTTTGAAAAGGTCATGGCCCAAGCAGAAAACTTCAAGAAAAATGAAGGCTGATCCAAACTGATTCACAGACTTGACGAAAAAATGTTCTATGGTAAAATGGAATCAAGAAACAAGGGTCTAGTCTTTCCCGCACGAGCGGGGCACAATTCACAGAAGCTGTCGCATTATGCAGTTGTTTGCTTAATGCGACAGTCTGTTTTTGCCGCGTAGAAAAATACGGAATTATTTTTGAAAGAGCAAAGTGGAAGCCGTCCGAATATTACAAGTCATGCGGTCGCAGGCAGGCGATGAGGCTGTCTGTGTCTTTTTTTGTCGTAGCCCAGCTAGTGGCCAGACGGATAATGGTATGGTCGGCATCGTAGGGTTCCCAGCGGCTGAAGGCGACGGTATGGCTTAACGCCTCGATTTTTTGGTTGTCCATGATGACGAAAATTTGATTGGTCACGGTGGGGATATAGAAAGTATATCCGGCTGCTTTCAAGGCCTGGCGGATGACATTGGCGCTTTCAATGGCTGGACGCCCGATTCGTTCGTAGAGGCCGTCGCTGAACAAGACATCGAATTGTGTACCCAACAGCCAGCCCTTAGCCAGCAAGGCGCCGTGTTGTTTGATGGTTGTAAAGAAGTGAGGAATCCGTCCCTTTTGAGGGATGACGACGGCTTCTCCGATGAGGGCGCCACATTTTGTTCCGCCAATATAGAAGACTGTACAGGATGCGGCTAAATCGGCCAGGGTGATATCGTTTTCCGGGGCCGCTAGGGCATAGGCCAGGCGGGCTCCGTCCACGTAGAGCGGCAGGTCGTATTGGCGACAGGTTTCGGCTAAGGCCAACAATTCTTGTTTTGTGTACAGCGTGCCATATTCTGTCGGATGGGAAATATAGACCATACCGGGTTGTACCATGTGTTCGTTGTTAGCATCAGCCCTAAAGGTTTCCATGAACTGCCGGACTGTGGAGGCTAGCAATTTTCCTTGTGTCTGCGGCAGCTGGATGACTTTGTGCCCCGTGTATTCGATGGCACCGGCTTCATGGATGCTGACATGTCCCGTCGTGGCGGCGAGAACACCTTCGTAGCGGTGTAACAGGGCATCGATGACGATGGCATTGGTCTGGGTACCACCGTTTTTCTAAGATAGCCGGATAGGTGCCTTCCATATAGTCTGAGGCGAATGGTAATAAAGTAGTCATAATGGGTCCTCCTTTTTGTCGAGTCCTTTACGGATGACCTCATTATAAGCTACAATAGGATAATGACACAAACGGTGATTTAGCATGTATGTCATGACGAAATGGGTGAATGAGTATATGGATAGTGTGAAATGCCAGGCTTTGCTCTTGGCGATTCAATATGGCAGTTTGACAGCGGCTGGCAAGGAACTGGGCTATACGCAGTCGGGGATGACCCGCATGATCCGCTCGCTGGAGAAGGAAATCGGCTTCCCGCTGCTCGTGCGCAATAAGCAGGGCGTCCGGCCGTCGGCCAATGGTCAGCAGATGGTGCCGGTTTTTCAGGAAGTCGTCCGGGCTTCGCAAAAGGCCGCCGACTTGGGGGCGGCCATCCAGGGAGTCCTGGCCGGCGTCCTTAATATTGGCAGTTATTATAGTGTCGCTGCGGCGTGGCTGCCGAAGATTTTGCGCCATTTCCAGACCCAGTATCCTAAGGTGGAGATTCATTTGTTGGAAGGGACGAATCAGGAGCTGGCCCAGTGGATTAATGAAAAGGCCGTCGACTGCTGTCTGGCCGCCAAGCCCGGAGGGGATGTGGCCTATGATTGGATTCCTTTGAAAGACGATGAGCTCGTCGTCTGGCTGCCGCCAGATCATCCTTGGACGGCAGAAAAGGAGATTCCCGTAGAATGGTTGAACGGCGCGCCTTTCGTCATCCCTCTGCCAGATCACGATACGGATATCGACCGTTTCCTGGCAGCTAAGCAGGTGCAGCCCGATATCCGTTTCACGACGACCGATCCGTACACGGCGTACTGCATGGTCGAAGAAGGCCTGGGAATCAGCATCAATAACCGCTTGACGACGGCGAAGTGGACTGGCCGCGTCGAACTCCGGCCTTTGGCCCCGGCTCAGTCGATTTCGCTGGGCCTGGCAGTCCCGGATATTCAGGAAATGTCACCGGCGGCGAGCAAGTTCGTTGCCCAGGTCTGGCAGATTGTCAACGGTAAGACGGAAAAATAGGAGTTTCCTCTCTATAGCAGAAAAAAAGCTTGACAAGGTATGCCTAAATCTGTAAAATGAATAGGTAAGCTTTTCACTTGGACTCCACTTAGCCCCGGAGAAAGAGCACCAAAAGCTTGGTCAGTTAGTTAAATTCAGGGAGGAATTACACAGCATGAAAACTACATTTATGGCTAATGCAGGCAACATCGAACGTAAATGGTTTGTTGTTGATGCTGAAGGCCAGACATTAGGCCGTCTTGCTGCCGAAGTAGCTAAAATTCTTCGGGGAAAACATAAACCTACTTTTACCCCGCATGTTGATACAGGCGATTATGTAATCGTAGTAAACGCAGCAAAGGTTAAATTAACAGGTAAGAAATTAATCCAGAAAACCTATTTCCATCATTCCGGTTATCCCGGTGGAGCTAAATTCACTCAGGCCGGTCATATGCTTGAAGCACGTCCGGAACGCGTTGTTGAAATGGCAGTTCGCGGCATGCTCCCGAAAAATAAATTGGGTGAACAGATGTACCGTAAACTGAACGTTTATGCAGGTGCCGAACATCCGCATCAGGCTCAGAAACCTGAAGTTTTGAAGTTAAACATTCGCTAATTAATACCGGGAGGAAGATTTCATGGCAGTAGCACAGTACTACGGCACTGGCCGTAGAAAGACATCCGTTGCTAGAGTTCGTCTGGTTCCGGGTCAGGGTAACATCACAGTCAACAAAAAAGAATTGAATGAATATTTCGGTCGTAAGACACTGGAATTGGTTATTAGACAGCCGCTCGTACTTACTGGCGTAAACGAACAGTATGACGTCATTGCTGACGTTAAAGGTGGCGGCCCGTCCGGCCAGGCCGGCGCAATCCGTCACGGCATCAGCCGTGCCCTTTTGGAAGTCGACGCTGATTTCCGTCAGGCTCTCAAAAAAGCTGGTTTCCTCACACGCGACCCGCGTGAAAAAGAACGCCGTAAATACGGTCTCAAGAAAGCTCGTAAGGCTTCCCAGTTCTCGAAACGTTAATCTTTTTTCAAGAGATTTTCGAAAAACCTATGCAAACAGAAGAGGTTGCCGCATGAAGGATATTCCCTTTATGCGCAGCCTCTTTTTTCAGTTCGAATTTGAAACTTCGGCAAACGAACTACGCCAAACGAACCACGAAAAGGGCTGTCGCATGAAGCGGCAGTCCTTTTTTACTACTAGCCCCGACGCCGTAAAGATGATAAAATGGATAGGAAACTAAACTGTTTGTGCTGTGAAGGGGGAATCTTCATGTTTACGTATTATATGCCGACGAAGGTATTTTTTGGAAAGGCCTGCGTGGCCCAATCTGGCGATGTGCTGGCTGACTTGGGACGGAAAGCGCTGTTGGTCACAGGCCGTCATTCGGCCAAGGTCAATGGTTCCCAGGAAGCTATAGTGGAAAAGCTGGATGAATTGGGGATTTCCTGGTTCCTCTTTGATGAGGTCGAAAATAATCCGTCTGTGGCGACGATTCGCAAGGCCGCTGCCTTTGCTTCGGAAAAGGGTGTCGATTTCGTCATCGGTATTGGCGGCGGTTCGCCTATGGATGCGGCTAAGGCCATCGCCTTGGTCTGCACGAATGAGCTGGATGATGAACAGCTGTTCACTGGGCCTTATGGCAAGCCTTTGCCTATCGTTGCCGTGCCGACGACGGCTGGGACGGGCAGTGAAGTGACCAAGGTCAGTGTCTTGACGAATCCCAAGGCCGGAACCAAGCAGTCTATCAACACACCTCTCATTTTCCCGACGTATGCCTTTGTGGATCCGGCTTTTACGGAAAGCGTCCCTGAAACGGTTACGATTGATACGGCCATTGATGCTTTGTCCCACGCTGTCGAAGGCTATATGTCCACGGCATCGACGCCCATGAGCGATGTCTGGGCGGAAGAGGCTATGCGTTTCCTCGGCGTCCACTTGACGGATCTCAAAGGCGATGTTTCGCCTGTCGTCCGGGAAGACCTGCTCTATGGGTCGACCCTGGCCGGCATCACGATTGCCCAGACGGGGACGACGATGGTCCACAGTATGGGCTATATGCTGACGTATTATAAAGGAATCAGCCACGGCCGGGCCAATGGCCTGCTCCTGCCGGCATACATGAAGCTCATGGAAGAAACGATGGCCGATAAGGCTGAAAAGGTCTGGGCTATCCTGGGCCTGGCGGGTCTCGACGATTTTACGGCTCTCATGGAGGACCTCATGGGCGATACGGTCGACTTGAGTGACGAAGAAATCAAGAAATTCGTTACCATGACTTTGCCCACTGGCGGCGTCCAGCGCACGCCGTATCCGGTCACGGCGGAATTGATCACTCATATTTACCAGCAATTGGCGATTTAATGAAAAAAGCGGGTCACCAAGAACGGGCCGCCCTTTGGGACGGCCCCTACGAACCACGAACCACTATTATTATCACAGGAGGAATTTCATGGCAGAATTATTAGCCCCGGCAGGCTCTTTAGAAAATGTACTCACCGCCATTGACGCCGGTGCCGATGCCGTTTATTTTGGCGGGAAAGGCTTCAATGCCCGCAAATTTGCTCATAATCTCGACGATGCCGAAATCGGCCAGGCTGTCCGGACGGCTCATTTATTTGGCGTCAAAGTCTATGTCACCGTCAACATCCTTATGGCTGACACGGAATTAGCGGATTTGTCTGCGTATTTGCAACGCCTCGACTCGTTCGGCGTCGATGGCATCATCGTCCAGGACCTGGCCGTAGCGGCCCTGGCCCGGAAAGTCGCTCCCAACCTGCCACTTCACGGCAGTACGCAGATGACGGTAGCCGATTTGGACGGCGTCCGTTTCTTGGAAGCCAATGGCTTCACACAGGCTGTCTTGTCGCGTGAGTTGTCGGCTCAGGAAATCCGCTTCATCTGTTCGCAATCGTCTATTCCCATTGAAGTTTTCATCCACGGTGCGTCGTGCATGGCTTATTCTGGCCAGTGCCTGATGAGCAGTTTCCTCGGCGGCCGCAGTGGCAATCGCGGTGCCTGTGCCCAGCCCTGCCGTCAGCCATATACCCTGCTCTGTGATGGCGAACCTGTCATGAAACACGAAGCGTATGTCCTCAGCTTAAAAGATTTGAAGTCCCTCGATTATATTGATGAATTGCTCGATGCCGGTGTTACGTCTTTTAAAATCGAAGGCCGCATGAAGGGCGATACGTATGTGCGGACTGTCGTTTCAGCGTACCGAAAGGTCATCGATGCCCATTACCAGAGTCCGCAGCAGCGAAAGGCAGCGCATCGGGAAGCGGCAGCCCTTTTGGAAAGCGCTTTTAATCGCAGTTATCAAGCCGATTTCCTCGGAAATTGCGTCAGCCGCCATACACTGGCTGAGCGGAATCCATCGGGCCGGCAGACGGCCGACGACGTAGTCGGCGGCTTGACTCGAAAGCTTTCCATCTACGGCCACGTCGATGTGGCAGAAGATGGGAATTTGCGATTGACTTTGTGGGATGAAAATGGCCATACTGCATCGGCTGTAGCCGATTTCCAGCCTGAACCGGCCCGTCAACGGCCAGCGACGGCCGATTATGTCCAGGGACAGGTCGGCCGCTTGGGCGACACGCCGTTTGTCCTGGCCAGTGTGACCGTCTGGGATGAAACGAAGATGATTCCGGCCAGCGTCCTCAACGGCCTTCGCCGTCAGGCTGTACAGGCTTTGATCGACAGTATTCTGGCGGATTACCCGCGGCCCGCAGCTGGTACGCCCTCGGCTTGGCAGTCTCCGGCCTGTCCGGATGAACCTGGCCAGGCTATGCAGCTCGTCGTTCGCTGTGACAGTGTCGACGGCGTCGCCGCAGCTGTAGCTCATGGCGCTGATATCATCCTCTTCGGCGGCGAATCGTATCATCACCATCCCTTTGGTACCAAGGCTTGGCAGGCCGCCGTCCAGGCAGCCCATGAACACGGCGCTGCCCTGTGGGCGGCTACGCCGCGCATCGTCCGCGAAGAACACCGGGCGGCTGTCCAGAATGAACTGGAACGGGCTATTGCCGCTGGCATCGATGGTATCTATGCTGGGGCCATGGCCGTCTTTACCATGCTGGAAGACTTGAACGTCACCCTGCCAGTCCGGGCGGACTGGTCCCTCAATATTTTCAACAGCCAGGCGGCCCAGGTCTATACGGCTTTGGGCTGTACTGCCGTGACAGCGTCTGTCGAAGCGACACTGCGCCAGATGAAGGAGATGGTCCGTCTGAGCGGCTGTCCTATCGAAGCCGTTGTCCAAGGGCGGGCAGAAATGATGGTCACCGAATCGTGTGTTATTTCTTCCTTTGCTGGCAAGGGCCAGAAGAAAGGATGCCCCGGAGTCTGTGCCCGCGGTGCCTATGCCTTACGGGACCGGCGGGATGAAACGTTCCCTGTCGTTACTGACCAGTATTGCCGTAACCATATCCTCAACAGCCGTGACCTGGATATGGCGCCGTATTATAAAGACCTGCGCCGCGCTGGCATCGCCGCCATCCGCATCGAAGGCCGCGGCCGCAATCCCCAGTGGATCGGCCAGCAAGTCAGCCGTTACCGCCGCCTCTGCGATGGGACGGAAACGATGCTCTTAGGGAAGGAAGACCAGACGGTGACGCGGGGCCATTTCTTCCACGGAATTTTATAATAATAGGAGTAATATGCTTTATGAATAAAAGAAGTATGCGGATTTTGGGATTCTATCAGGTCCAGAATATGCTGGTCCGCCTGGCACCGTCCCGTTTGTCCAAGGAAATCGCCCGCCGCCTGAGACCGGTGAACGACAGCGAAGTCATTGAACGGAATCTGACTGATACAGAAGAAGCCGTCCGCTGTATGCAGACGGAAACGAGTACGCCCTTCGGCGGCATCGTCGACATCCGGCCGTCTCTGGAAAAGGCTAAGCGCGAAGTGACCCTTGATTCGCATGAATGTATCGATATCTGGAATAATCTTCAGCATTATGGGGAAATCCGGTCTTTCTTTGCCGACCGCGGCGCCGAATATCCCCAGCTGGCCGAACAGGCAGACGTTATCGGCGATTTTTCCCAGTTGTCCCATTCTTTCGCGACGGTCTTCGACAACAATCGCCAAATACGGGACAATGCGTCGCCGGAATTGATGCGCCTGCGCAGCCGCATCGTCGAACTGGAACGGCAGACCAAGCGCTACGTCAATAATGTCTTGCAGAATAAGGAATACCAGAAGTATTTCCAAGATGCCCTGGTTACAGTGCGCAATAACCGTTATGTCATTCCTATCAAGCAGGAATACCGCCATGCTTTTCCGGGTATCGTCCATGATACGTCGGCCAGTGGCTCGACGCTCTATGTCGAACCGTTGGCCATCGTCAATGCCAATAACGACTTACAGGCCGCCCGCATTGGTGAAACGAAGGAAATCGAACGCATTTTCCGCCGCCTGACGGCTAAGGTCCAGCAGCAGTACAGCGATTTGTATGACAGCACGAAATGTGTAGGCCAGCTGGAATTTGCCTTTGCCAAAGCGCAGTTAGCCTTGAAGATGAAAGCCTGCCGTCCGGCTGTTTCTAAGACGCGGGAAATCAAGCTCATCCAGGCCCGCCATCCTCTCATCGACGCCAAACACGTCGTGCCCAACACCATCGTCATCGGCGGCGATTACCGCATCCTCCTCATTACTGGCTCCAATACAGGCGGCAAGACTGTTTCCATGAAGACCTTGGGCCTTTTGGTCCTCATGCATCAGGCCGGCCTGTTCATTCCTGTCAGCGAATCGTCGGAACTGCCCGTCTTCCGCGACGTCTTTTCCGATATCGGCGACGAACAGGATATTTCTCAGAACTTGAGTACTTTTTCCAGCCATATGAAGCAGCTCATCTACATCCTCAAGCACTGCGGCCCGGATGACCTCATCCTGGCGGACGAACTCGGTTCCGGCACGGACCCGGCCGAAGGCAGTGCCATCGCCATTGCCATCCTCGATGCCTTTTATCAGAAAGGGTCGTATGTCATGGTCACGACCCATTACAACGACCTCAAGAACTATGCCTATAATACGCCGGGCATCGAAAACGGCCACGTCGAATTCGATATGGAAACACTGAAACCGACGTATAAACTGCGCATCGGTTCGGCTGGCAGTTCTCATGCTTTCAGCATCAGCGAACGCCTGGGTATGCCCAAGGACATCCTGGAAAAAGCAAAAGACCTGCGCAGCAAGGCTCAGGACATGGATATGGAAAAAGTCCTGACCCAGCTCAATGCACAGGCCAAAAAGATGGATGAAGAACAGGCTGAACTGGAATACCGCCTGCGTGAAGCGCGGAAACTGGAAGACGATCTGCGCAAAGAAAAGGATAAGGTCACGTCCAAGCGGCAGGACATTATCGACGCCAGCCGCCGCGATGCCGTCGACCTCAAGCGCAACCTCCGCGTCGAAGCGGAAAAGATTATCCGTGAACTGAAGGCTCAGTCCAAAGAGGGGACGGACCGGGAAAAGGCCAAGGCTATCGACAAGGCCCGCCGGGCTATCCAGCAGATTTCCCTGCCTGAAGCCGAAAAGCCCCAGCGCGACCCCATCGACCTGTCGAAGCTGAAAGTCGGCCAGCAGGTCTTCGTCAATAACCTGGACAGTGTCGGCACGGTCGAAGACATCGGCAGCAAACAGCTCACCGTCTCCGTCCGGGGCATGACGGTCCGCGTCAAGTTCAAAGATGTCAGCGCGCCGTATCTGGACGAATTGAAGAAAGAAAAACAGGCCGAAAAGAAAGCGGCTGCCGCTTCGTCATACCGGCCTATCCGCACGTCCAGCGTAGCGACGGAGTTGAACATCATCGGCAAGACTTTCAGCGAAGCCCTGCCAGAAGTCGAACGCTTCCTGGACCAGGCCTTGGCTGCCGGTTTCAGCCCGGTCAAGATCATCCACGGCAAGGGCAGCGGTGCCCTGCGCCGCCAGATTCACGCCTTCCTCGACGACCAGCCATTCGTCAAGAAATACCAGCTCGACGACGTAGACGGCGGCGGTGCCGGTGTCACGCTGGTCTATTTCTAAGGGGTGTATTGCCCATGTGTAAAAAGAGGCTGTCGCATTAAGCAAAAATGCTTATGCGATAGCCTCTTTTTTGTACTGTAGGGGTCGCCACGTGGGCGAACTGCGGACAGCGGGACGCCCTTTGGGCGTCCCCTACTTAAAACAGCATCTGGAAGTGGATGCGGGTCATTTCGTGGGGATCTTCGCTGCCAGTCTTGGCCTGGCTGGCGAAGGACTGCATGACGCTGAATTTCAGGTTCTTGGCGACGATGTAGTCGACGCCGATACCCCAACTGCGCTGGTTGTCCATGTCACTGGAGAAGCGCCATGTGAAAGGATTGCCACCCAGGAAGGCCCCGTCGTCGATGTCGAGGTATTCCAGCCACGTATCCCAGCTGCCAGGCTGATGGAAGTCGGCTTTGCCATACTGGAGAGTTCCTATCCAGGCGTCGCCATAGTCCTGGCCGTCGACGTTTTGGAAGCCGTCGTTGAAGCCGATGTGTTCGTAGTTGGCCAAGGCGCTCCATTTGCCGTAGTTGCCGCGGACGAAGTAGCCAGCGATGTATTTGGCGAAGAATTCCGGTGCCAAATCGTTGGTCTTATGCAGGCGGTTGTAGTAGAAACCGGCTTCGGAACGGGCTGCTTTGCCGCCGCCGAAGAAGGCGTCGATTTCGCCATATCCTGTTTCCAGGCCAGACGCACTGAAGGCGTTGGAATAGGCTTGGGAAGCGTGGATGGTATCGACGCCGGGCTTTTTGCCGTCTTTGAATTTGCCGTAGCCTGTAGTGACAGCCAGCTTATCGTTATGATAGCGCAGTTCGGCGCCGTCGAGGGCATCGAAGTACTGCAAGCCATAGGCGTCGCGGCCGATGCGGTAGACGTCATTGCGGCCGACGCTGAGTTCCCAGTTCTTGCTGCCGAAGTTATAGTCCACTTTGGCCAAGTCGACATAGGGGTTGTTGCCTTCGTCCGACGCAGCGCCGTTGTTGGCGAAGGGGCGGAAGCCCGTGCTGACGCCGGCTGTGACTTTAGTGCGGTCATTGACCTGGCCTTGGGCACGGATGCGGAAGCGCGTGTCCCAGGAGCTGTCGTTCTTTTTGTTTCCGTTCTGGTAACGGTAGCGGACAAAGACGTCACCGAAGACGCGGGTATGGCCGACGCGGTTTTCCAGATTAGTCACGCGGACGCCGAGGCTGTTCAGTTCGTCGGCGTATTCATCGGCCAGCTTGTTGATCAGGGCCCGCTGTTCGACAGAGGCTTTGTCCATGTGGGCCATGGCCTTGGCGACCATTTCAGCGGCTTCATAGCGGGTGATGTTGCGATGGCCCTGGAAATACTGACCGTCGACGCCTTGGATGATGCCAGCGTCGGCCAGTTCGACGACGGACTTGTAAGCCCAGCTGTCAGACGGGACATCGACAAAGGGATTCGCGGCTAAGGCCGACAGGGAAGTGACAGCTAAGGCGGCTGTCAGGGTACAGACTATTTGTTTCTTCACGAATCAAAGACCTTCTTTCTTCTCGTTCTTTTTGCGTATGCAGAAAAACGCATAAAATTATACATTGCATTTAGTATACTACGATACGTTATGATTGAGTGTCAAATGAGAAGAAAGTTTACTTTTTGTTTATAATTTTACGTGGCTGAAGACTTCACCAATCGGGTCGTGGAGCACCAGGTCGGCTGCGCTGTCCATGTCCGTACTGGATTTGTTGATCAAGACCAGTTTATGGCCGCGGTAGTAACGGACCAGACCGGCTGCGGGATAGACGACGAGGCTCGTGCCGCCGATGATGAGCATGTCGGCGTGGCTGATGTAGTACAGGGACTGTTCGATGACGTCGTTGTCCAGGCCTTCTTCATAGAGGACGACGTCAGGCTTGATGATGCCGCCGCAGACGTCGCACTTGGGGATGCCTGTAGAATTCTTCATGTATTCGGCGTCGAAGAACTTGTTGCAGTGCATGCAGAAGTTGCGATGGACGCTGCCGTGCAGTTCCAAGACGTTTTGGCTGCCCGCTTTCTGGTGCAGGCCGTCGATGTTCTGAGTGACGATGGCTTTCAATTTGCCTGCTTTTTCCAGTTCGGCCAGTTTGATGTGGGCCATGTTAGGCTGAGCGTCGAGGGCCAGCATCTTGTCGCGGTAGAAGCGGTAAAATTCTTCCGTGTTGTCCATGAAGAAGGAATGGCTGAGAATCGTTTCGGGCGGGTATTTATAGTGCTGGTTGTACAGGCCGTCGGTGCTGCGGAAATCGGGGATGCCGCTTTCCGTCGAGACGCCGGCGCCGCCGAAGAAGACGATGTTATCGGAATTTTTGACCATGTCGACGAATTTTTCAATATCTGTCATCGTAAGGGCTCCTTTCACACATGATACGTATCTTTTAATAATTGCAGACCCGATGGGGTACGGAATACCTTGTCGCGGAAGATGGCAATGGCTTCCGGTTTCAGCTGGTCTTCATAGGCGTTGACCAAAAAATCGGCTTCCAGGAGTATCTGGTAGTCCAGGCCGTCGATGCCGTCGTAGGTGTGGTGGTGGGCGATGAGGAAGCAGACCCGGTCGATGCGCTTTTCGTCAGCACCGAGTTCTTCCAGGATGGCCCTGGCCGGGGCGGGACCTTCGATTTCCTGGTATTTGCCCGACGAGGAACCGTATTTTTCTTCGGCTGCGTGGATGCCGATGTCGTGGAGGACGGCGGCTGTCCGCAGGATGTCCTGCTGGTCTGCCGGCAGTCCTTCCAGGCGGCCGATGGTGTCGGCGTAGGCGTAGACCTTGAGGAAATGGTGGATGCGCCGGGCGTCGCCGTGGTCGAAGGCGATGGCTTTTTGTATTACTTGTTCAATAGATGTCATGGGAATCCCTGCCTTTCCTTTTCATTATACTACAGGGGCGGGAGGATAGGAACGGGGTAGGACCATTCCTCCATAACCTATTGACAAATTATCATAGAATCCTTTATCATTTTTAAAGAACTTCTTTATTTATTTTATACTTTTTTGTTTTATAGTAAGGATGTGATTCTATGATTATGGCTGTCCTGAACTATCTCGATGATGTCCTTTATTATCCTATTTTAATGGTCATCCTCATCGCAGCCGGCCTTATTTTTTCCTGGAAGACGCGCTGTGTCCAGCTGCGCCTGTTCCCGGAGAGTATCCGTGTCGTCATGGAAAAACCGACAGAAGCCGGGAAAGTATCGTCTTTCCAGGCCCTTATGGTTTCGACGGCGTCCCGTGTCGGTACGGGCAATATTATCGGCGTATCGACGGCAATCTGCCTGGGTGGTCCCGGCGCTGTCTTCTGGATGTGGCTCCTAGCCATCATCGGCGGGGCGACGGCCTTTATTGAAAGTACGTTGGCCCAGATTTACAAGCGTCGCAATCCCTTAGGCCACAGTTACGGCGGCCCGGCCTACTACATTGAAACGGCTATGCATCAGCGCTGGCTCGGCGTCCTCTTTGCCTTTGCGTTGATCGTGACGTATGCTGGCGGCTTCAATCTGCTCTGTTCGTTCAATATGCAGTCGACATTCCTCGTCTACAGTTTCTACGATCCGACGACGACGCCGTGGATCATCGGCGCTGTCTTTGCAGCCCTCGTCGCGTATTGCCTGATTGGCGGCGGTCAGCGCATCATCAAGGTCACATCTATCCTGGTGCCGGTCATGGGCGGCATCTATATCCTGGCAGCCCTCATCGTCATCGTCTTCCACATTACCAGCCTGCCTCAGGTTTTCGCCATGATCTTTGCTGATGCCTTTGATTTCCAGTCCATTCTCGGCGGCATTTCCGGCTCCTGCATGATTTACGGTATTAAGCGCGGCCTCTA